>Ga0180008_1000302_pt1 | contig 47184 bp, 33 predicted proteins | sample MM_PW_MetaG_FD_121121 | JGI IMG/M metagenome (GOLD analysis project Ga0180008, IMG submission 121121) | Groundwater microbial communities from the Aspo Hard Rock Laboratory (HRL) deep subsurface site, Sweden - MM_PW_MetaG | ecosystem: Environmental > Aquatic > Deep subsurface > Groundwater... | reverse complement strand
CCTGTGGGAGCCGGCTTGCCGGCGATGGCGCGCTCAAGCTCACCGCCGCCGGCAAGCCGGCTCCCACAGGGGGAACACATACAATAAAAAGGACGCTCACTGTGAACGCGAAACAACAAGGCTATCGCTGCATCATGCTGTGTGGGCTGGCCAGCCTGGGGACCGCCCAGGCCGCAGCCTACGTGGAAACGGGCAAGCCGGGCGATCCTGGCAGTTGGCGCTCGGCGGAGTATCAGCGGGACTGGGGCCTGGGACGCATGCAGGCCGATCAAGCCTATGCCATGGGGATCAGTGGTGCCGGGGTCAAGATCGGCGCCCTGGACTCGGGCTTCGATGCCAGCCATCCAGAAGCCTCCCCTGAGCGCTTTCACCCGGTGAGCGCCAACGGCACTTATGTGGATGGCCGCCCGTTCTCCACCACCGGCGCGCTGAACCCCAACAACGACTCCCACGGCACCCATGTCACCGGCACGATGGGCGCGGCCCGTGATGGCAGCGGCATGCATGGCGTGGCCTACAACGCGCAGATTTATGTGGGCAACACCAACGCCAGCGACAGCTTCCTGTTTGGCCCGACGCCCGACCCCAAATACTTCAAGGCGGTGTACAGCGCCATGGTCGATTCCGGGGTGCGTGCGATCAACAACAGTTGGGGCAGCCAGCCCAAGGATGTCAGCTACCAGACCCTGGGTGATCTGCACGCGGCCTACGCCCAGCACTTCAACCAGGGCACCTGGCTGGACGCCGCCGCCGATGTGGCCCGGGCCGGGGTGATCAATGTGTTCAGCGTCGGCAACAGCGGCTATGCCAACGCCAGCGTGCGCTCGGCGTTGCCGTACTTTGAACCGGCACTGGAAGGCCACTGGCTGGCGGTGTCGGGCCTGGACAAGGCCAATAACCAGAAATACAACCAGTGCGGCATCGCCAAGTACTGGTGCATTTCCACCCCAGGGGCGTTGATCGACAGCACCATTCCCGGCGGTGGCTATGGGATCAAGTCCGGCACCTCGATGTCGGCGCCCCATGCCACCGGCGCCTTGGCACTGGTGATGGAGCGCTACCCGTATCTGAACAATGAACAGGCCCTGCAAGTGCTGTTGACCACGGCCACGCAACTGGACGGTTCACTGACCGAGGGGCCAACCGCCAAGGTCGGCTGGGGCGTGCCGGACCTGGCCCGGGCGATGCATGGGCCGGGGCAGTTGCTGGGCGCCATGGAGGTCAATCTGGCGGCCGGGCAGGGGGATGTGTGGAGCAATGGCATCTCCGACAAGGCGCTGTTGCAACGCCAGGGCGAGGACAGCACCGAGCACCTGGCATGGCAACAGACCTTGAAGGACAAGGGCTGGGAAAATGGACTGGGCGCCGGCGCCAGCCAGCAGGAGCAGACTGACTACGCCGTGGGCATGGCCCGGGATGCGGCGGCGACCCAGCGCATTTACCAAGGCAGCCTGATCAAGTCCGGCGCCGGTAGCCTGGTACTCAGCGGCGACAGCACTTATCGCGGCCCGACCACGGTCAATGGTGGTGTGTTGAAGGTCGATGGCTCGCTGGCCTCGGCAGTGACGATCAACAATGGCGGCACCCTGGGTGGTTCCGGGCGTGTCGGGGCGTTGCTCGCCAACAGCGGGGCCAGCGTGGCGCCGGGCAATTCCATCGGCACCTTGAACGTGGCAGGGGATGTCAGTTTCGAGGCCGGCTCGACCTATGCAGTGGAACTGTCGGACAGCAGCAGTGACCGCATTGTCGCGGGCGGCAAGGCCACCCTCAATGGCGGTACCGTGACCCTGGCCCTGGAAAACAGCCCGACCCTGCTCAGTCAGCCCCAGGCGCAAAGCCTGATCGGCCGCCAGTACAACATCTTGCAGGCGGCGGGCGGGGTTACCGGCAGTTTTGGTGCGGTATTGCCCAACTACCTGTTCCTGGGAGGCAACCTCGATTACGCCACCAACGGTGTGCAGTTGGCTATCGCGCGCAATGACGCGAGCTTTGCCAGTGTCGCCGCGACCCGCAACCAGCGCGCCGTGGCCGCCGCTGCCGAGCAGTTGGGGGCCGGTAACCCGGTGTATGAAAGCGTGCTGAGTGCCGACTCCGTCGGGGTTGCCCGCCAGGCGTTCCAGCAGTTGTCTGGGGAGATCTACCCGGCGGTTGGCGCGATGCTGATCAATGACAGTCGCCAGGTACGCGATGCCGTTGGCGAGCGCCTGCGCCACGTGCCTGCCACGGGCGAAAGCAACCTCTGGATCAAGGCCCTCGGTGCCTGGGGCAAGGCCGACAGCCGCAGCGAATATGCCGGTTACACCCGTTCTATCGGCGGGATGCTGCTGGGGGTTGACGGCCAATGGGACGAACAGACTCGCGTTGGCGTGATGGCGGGCTACAGCGACAGCTCGCTGAACATGGGCGATGGCACGCATTCGTCGGCCGATGTCGACAGCTACCACCTGGGCACCTATGCCGGACGCGAACTGGGCAACTGGCGGGTCAGCGTGGGTGGTGCGTACAGCTGGCATCGCGGCGATGTGCAGCGCGACCTGCAATACGGTGACGTCAGCGCCAAGCAAAAGGCCAAGCTGGATGCGCGCAGCTTGCAGGTATTCACCGAGGCGGCCTACCGCCTGGACCTGCACACGCTGGCCCTGGAGCCATTCGCCAACCTGGCCTATGTGCATCTGGACAGCGAACGTTTGCGTGAAAAAGGCGATAGCGCAGCCCTGCAACGCGGCAGCGATCGCCGTGACGCCACCCTCGGCACCCTGGGCCTGCGCGCCCTCAAGACGCTGCCCCTCAATGACCGGCAGCAACTGGAACTCTCCGGCTCCCTGGGCTGGCAACACAGCCTGTCACCCGTGGAGTCCGAGGAGCACCTGGCCTTTGTCGCGGGCGGTCCGTCGTTTGCCGTGCGCAGCACACCGTTGCAACGCGACGCCGCGCTGGTGGGCTTGAAGGCCAGCCTGGCGCTGAGTGACAGCACCCGGATCAACCTCGATTACAGCGGCCAATTGGCTTCAAGGGAGAAGAACCAAGGCGTAGGCCTGAGCCTGGACTGGCAATTCTAAACACCCCTGGCAGGAGCCGGCTTGCCGGCGATGAGGCCCTTGAATCATGCGTGGGCTTCAAGGCCGCCATCGCCGGCAAGCCGGCTCTTACCGGGTGTGTGAACAAGAACAACAAACGCAACAAAACTAAGGAAGGTCACCGTGAACGCAAAACAACGAGGGTTTCACTCCGCCATCCCAACAGGCCCGGGCTACCCGCTCAAGGCCCTGAGTCGCGTGCCATACGGCGCGCTGCTGTGTTGCCTGGCCAGCCTGGGTACCGCCCAGGCCGCACCCTACGTGGAAGCCGGCAAGTTGGGGGATGTCGCCAGTTGGCGCAGCAATGAGTTCAAGGCCGATTGGGGCCTGGGCGCGGTCAATGCCGATGTGGCGTATGCCGCAGGTTACAGCGGCAAGGGCGTGAAGCTGGGGATTTTCGACCAGCCGGTATATGCCCAGCACCCCGAGTTCTCCAGCCCGGGCAAGGTGCAGACCCTGGTGACGCAAGGGATCCGCCAATACACCGACCCGTACATCCCGGTGAAGGCTGGCGAGGCGTTCCGCTATGACGGCACGCCGTCCCTGGGCTCCAACGGCAAGCTGGGCGATCACGGTACCCATGTCGGTGGCATTGCCGCCGGCGACCGGAACGGCGGGCCGATGCACGGCGTGGCGTACAACGCCCAGATCCTCAGTGCCGAGAACGGCGACCCGGGCCCCGAAGACGGCATCATCCTGGGCAACGACGGTGCGGTGTACGAGGCCGGCTGGGACAGCCTGGTGGCCCACGGTGCGCGCATCATCAACAACAGTTGGGGGATCGGCATCGGCGATCAGTTTGCCAAGGGCGGCAAGGACCCCGCGTTCCCCCATTTCAGTCTCAGCGATGCACAGGCCCAGTTCGACCAGATCAAACCGTTGCTGGGGACTGCGCCAGGGGGGGCCTACACCGGGGCGATCAATGCGGCGCGCAGCGGCGTGCTGACGATCTTTGCCGCGGGTAACGACTACAACCTGAACAACCCCGATGCGATTTCCGGTCTGGCGTATTTCGTACCTGAGATCGCACCTAACTGGCTGTCGGTGGCCGCCTTACAGCGCAACCCGGACGCTAACAGTCCCAACCCTTATGTGATCAGCACCTTCTCGTCCCGTTGCGGCTATGCCGCCAGCTTCTGTGTGTCGGCACCGGGCACCGCGATTTACAGCTCGGTGATGGTGGGCACCACGGTCGATAACATGACCCTGGGCTGGAACAATAAAAACGGCACCTCCATGGCCGCCCCCCATGTGGCAGGCGCCGCCGCGGTGTTGATGGAGCGTTTCCCGTATATGAGCGGCGAGCAGATTTCCACGCTGCTCAAGAGCACGGCCACCGACCTTGGCGCGCCGGGCATCGACTCGCTGTACGGCTGGGGCATGATCAACCTGGGCAAGGCGGTCAGCGGGCCGGGGATGTTTATCACCGCCGAGGACATTCCCACCGAGTTTCGCATCGATGGCGGCTACGGCAGCGGCCAGTTTGTCGCTGACTTGCCGGGGGTTGGGGCTGTGGTCGACGCCGGCAAGCCCACCCAGCGCCTGTGTGACGATGTGCACTGCGGGCGGGACGTGTGGAGCAATGACATTTCCGGTCACGGCGGCCTGACCAAACAGGGCATCGGCACGCTGGTGCTGACCGGCAACAACACCTATAGCGGGCCGACCCTGGTCAATCAAGGCCTGCTGGCGGTCAATGGCTCGCTGACGTCGGCGGTCACGGTCAGCAACAGCGGGGTACTGGGCGGTTCCGGCGCCATCGGCGCGCTGCACGCGAAAAGCGGCGGTACGGTGGCGCCGGGCAACTCCATCGGCACCTTGAATGTGGCCGGGGATGTCAACTTCGACGCCGGTTCCACCTACGCGGTGGAACTGTCCAACAGCAGCAGTGACCGTATCGTTGCCGGCGGCAAGGCGACCCTCAACGGCGGCACCGTGACCCTGGCCCTGGAAAACAGCCCGACCTTGCTCAGCCAGCCCGAGGCGCAAAGCCTGATCGGTCGCCAGTACAACATCCTCCAGGCGGCCGGGGGGATCAGCGGCAGCTTTGCTTCGGTACTGCCCAACTACCTGTTTGTCGGCGGCACCCTGAACTATGGTGCCAACGGCGTGCAACTGGATGTCGCGCGTACGGCCAACAGCTTCGCCAGTGTGGCGGCGACCGACAATCAGCGCGCGGTGGCGGCCGCTGCCGAGCAACTGGGCGCCGGCAATGGCGTCTATGAAAGCCTGTTGCTGGCGCCGAGTGTGGCGTCGGCGCAAGGGGCGTTCCAGCAGTTGTCCGGGGAAATCTACCCGGCCCTGGAGACTGCGCTGGTCAACGACAATCGCTACCTGCGTGAAGCGGTGGGCGAGCGCCTGCAGCAGGGCGAAATGGGCGCCTCGCCACACACCCTCGACACCCGCGGCAACGTCTGGGTCAAGGCCCTCGGCGCCTGGGGTAAAACCGATAGCCACAGCGATACGGCGGGCTACACCACCTCCATCGGCGGGCTGCTGGCGGGTGTGGACGGTGCGCTGGATGACGACACGCGCCTGGGGCTGGTCGCCGGTTACAGCGATACCTCGCTGAACATGGGCGATGGCACTCACTCGCGGGCCTCGGTGGACAGCTACCACTTTGGCGCCTATGCCGGGCGTGAAATCGGCGCCTGGCGCCTGAGCGGCGGGGCGACCTACAGCTGGCATCGCGCCGATGTAAAGCGTGAGTTGCAGTACGGCGAGGTTGCCGGCAAGCAGAAAGCCAAGGTCGATGCCCGCAGCACCCAGGTCTTCACCGAAGCGGCTTACCGCCTGAACCTGCAACCGCTGGCGCTGGAACCCTTCGCCAACCTGGCTTATGTGCACCTGGACAGCGATGGCTTCAACGAGAAAGGCGACGCCGCCGCGCTCAAGGGCGGCGATGACACCCGCGACCTGGTGCTCAGCACCCTGGGCGTGCGGGCCTTGAAGACCTTCAACCTCACTGACCATCAGGCCCTGGACGTTTCCGGCACTCTGGGCTGGCAGCACAACCTCAGCTCTACCGATTCCGAGCGCCACCTGGCGTTCGCTTCGGGTGGCCCCTCGTTTGCAGTGGAAAGTTCGCCGATGGTGCGCGATGCCGCCTTGGTGGGCGTGCGGGCCAGCCTGGCACTGACCAAGGATGCGCGGGTGAACTTTGACTACAACGGCCTGCTGGCCAGCAAGGAGAAAACCCACGGCGTGGGCCTGAGCCTGGACTGGGCCTTCTGATTTGCACTCCACAGGAACCGGCTTGCCGGCGATAAGGCCCTCAAGGCTTGCGATGAGCTTGAGTACGCCATCGGCAAGCCGGTTCCTACAAGGGAGGGTGGGTGATATCCCGAATTTTTGACTTTCTCGACAATTCCAACAAAAGAGAGGCAATACCATGGGTGTCTATGACTACAAAAACCTCACCACTGAGGACTCCAAAGCACTGTTCGCCGACGCCATGGCGATCACGTTGTATTCCTACCACAACCTGGATAACGGCTTTGCCGAGGGCTACCAGCAAAATGGCTTCGGCCTGGGCCTGCCGGCCACGCTGGTGCAGGCATTGATTGGCAGCAGCAACTCCCAAGGCGTGATTCCCGGCATCCCGTGGAACCCCGACTCGGAAAAGGCGGCCCTGGATGCCGTGCAGAAGGCCGGTTGGACGCCCATCAGTGCGAGCACCCTCGACTATGGCGGCAAGGTCGATGCCCGGGGCACTTTCTTTGGCGAAAAGGCCGGCTATACCAGCGCCCAGGTCGAGGTCCTGGGTAAATACGACGATGCTGGCAAACTGCTGGAAATTGGCATCGCCTTCCGTGGCACTTCGGGCCCTCGGGAAAACTTGATCCTTGATTCCATTGGCGATGTGATCAACGACCTGCTGGCCGCTTTCGGCCCTGCGGACTATGCAAAAAACTACGCTGGCCAAGCGTTTGGCGACTTGCTTGGCAAAGTCGCCGCGTATGCCACTGCCCAGGGGCTGAGCGGCCAGGATGTACTGGTCAGCGGCCATAGCTTGGGCGGCCTGGCGGTCAACAGCATGGCGGACTTGAGCAACGACACCTGGTCGGGGTTCTACAAGGACGCCAACTACGTGGCCTATGCCTCGCCGACCCAGGCCAGCGGCGACAAAGTGTTGAACATCGGCTATGAAAACGATCCGGTGTATCGAGCCCTCGACGGCTCGTCGTTCAACCTGTCGTCCGTTGGGGTGCACGACCAACCCCACGCCTCCAGCGCCGATAACATTGTCAGCTTCAACGACCATTACGCCTCGACACTGTGGAACATCCTGCCGTTTTCCATCCTCAACCTGCCGACCTGGGTCTCCCATTTGCCCACCGGTTATGGCGATGGCATGAGCCGTATCCTGGAGTCTAAGTTCTATGACCTGACCAGCCGCGACTCCACCATCATCGTTGCCAACCTGTCCGACCCGGCGCGCGCCAATACCTGGGTGCAGGACCTTAATCGCAACGCCGAAGCCCACAAGGGCAGCACGTTCATTATCGGCAGCGACGGCAATGACCTGATCCAGGGCGGCCGGGGCAATGACTACCTGGAAGGGCGTGCCGGCAACGACACCTTCCGCGATGGCGGTGGCTACAACATCCTGCTGGGCGGCAAGGGTTTCAATACCCTGGACCTGCAACAATCGCTGAAAAACGTCGAGGTGGCCAACGATGGCGCGGGCACCCTGTATATCCGCGACGGGCAAAGCGGTATCAGCATGACCCGTGATATGGGCGCGATAGTCAGCAAGGAGAGCTATCTGTTGCTGTTCAGCAAGGACGTGACCCACAGCGTGACCGACAAGGGCCTGCTGGCGGGCAAGGACCTGACAGCCTACGCGTCGTCACTCAAGGGCGATACCGGTGCCAATGTGCTCAAGGCGGGCGATGCCGGGCAGTGGCTGTTTGGCCTGGATGGCAGTGACCACCTGATTGGCGGCAAGGGTAATGATGTGCTGGTGGGCGGAGCCGGCAATGACCTGCTGGAAGCGGGCGGCGGGCGCAATACCTTCCTGTTTGAAGGCGACTTTGGCCAGGACCGGATCCTGGGCTACCAGTCCACGGACAAGCTGGTGTTCATGGGCGTGGAGGGTGTGGACGGGCAGTACAACTATCTCGACCATGCCAAGGCGGTGGGCAGCGATACGCTGCTGACGTTCGGCGATAACTCGGTGACGTTGGTGGGAGTAGGGCTGGGCAGCCTGTCGGCGGAGGCGTTCGTTATCACCTGAAACAAACTGTAGGAGCCGGCTTGCCGGCAATGAGGCCCTTGAATCACATGTGGGTTTCAAGGCCGCCATCGCCGGCAACCCGGCTCCTGCACGGTCAGTCTTCCTTGCGCACGGTGGCGACATCCGCCGCCTTGACCCGCACGCGCTTGCCGGCGATATCGGTGAACTCGTAAAAACCATCAGGTGTGTTGGCATTCGGCGTGTCTGTGGTCAGGTACTGAGTACCGTTCTGCAAGGTCACGACGGTCGGCGTCGAGCACCCGGCCAATGCCAGAAATGCCAGTGCAGCCAGCGGCAGGCCCCAGTTCTTCATGTTCATAACCTTTACTCTCATCCTTCAAAAAACCCATGCTCAACGGCTGCGGGCAACAAATGTTACGCGGATCCACTCCCATCTGATCACTTTTATGCAAAAAGTTGCGTGCGCCACTGATCTATTAGCGATTGCAACACAAGCCTGACGGCGGCAATCTGTATGCATAACCAGTATTTTTCCAAGTGCCTGTCATGTCCAACCCCCTCGAAGACCCGCTTTACTACCTGCATAACTTCCAGCAAGTGCTCGATTGGCTGGGGCAGCGCTATGCCGATGTGCTGGATGACGAAGAACAGCGGTTTATGGCGCAGTTCGCCCAGTTGCCACAACCGGCCCAGGCCTTGTTGGTGCGGATGGTGATGCGCAAGGGCGTGCATTTTCGCGCGAGCAAGCTCAACTACGGCGAGATCGGCCCGATCGACGTGGCCGTGCAGCCGTTGCTGGCCCACGGCTGGGTCAGCGAGCAGGGCCTGCTGTCGATTGATGAACTGTGGGGCCAGTTGCAAAAAGGCGAGGTGCTGCAGGCGTTCAAGCCGTGGATCGAGCAGCCCAGGGGCAAGAAGTCCGACTGGCTGCCGGATTTATCCAGTCATTTCAACGAACCCCGTACGTTTGCGCAGTGGTGTCCTGCACTGGACGAGCGGCTTTACAGCCTCACGGTGATGGGCCTGTGTGACCGCCTGCGCCTGATGTTCTTCGGCAACCTGTACCAGGACTGGTCGGAGTTTGTACTGGCGGACCTGGGGATCTACACCTACGAGAAGGTCGAGTTCTGCGCTGAATCCCGGGGGCTGCGCCATCGTGACGATGTGGATGGCCTGCTGTTCCTGCACCAGTGCCAACAGGCCTTCGAGGCGGGCCAGGCGCTGGAGGAGGTGCTGGCGCAGATTGCCACGTTGAGCACCGACAACCCCTGGCTGGAAAAGCGACGGGCCAAGCTGCTGTTCCAGATCGGCCAGCATTGCGAACGGCTCGCCGAACTGACGCTGGCCGAAGTGATCTATCGCGGCTGTCCCTATCCCGGCGCGCGCGCACGCCTGATCCGGGTACTGGAACGCCAGGAGGATTTCGCCCAGGCGATGGCCCTGGCCCTGGAGGCCCAGGCCGCCCCACAGAGCGCGGCCGAGCAGCAACACCTGCTGCGGGTGCTGCCGCGGTTGCGGCGCAAGCTGGGTGAGCCGGCGCAGCCCAGGCCCAAGCCCCAGGTGATCCAGCGCCTGGACCTGGAACTGCCATTCCCGCAACCGCTGGCAGCGGTGGAGTTGTGTGTGCAGGCGCACCTGGGGGATCAAGAGGGGCCGGTGCACTACGTGGAAAACACCCTGGTCAACTCGCTGTTCGGCCTGCTGTGCTGGCCGGCGATCTTCGCGCCGTTGCCCGGCTCGTTCTTTCACCCGTTCCAGCGCGGGCCGGTGGATTTGCACAGTGAGGACTTCCAGCCGCGCCGCGCCGAGTTGTTTGCCGCCTGCCTGGAGCAACTGCACGACCAGCGCTACAAAAGCACGATCCGCCAGCGCTACGCCGAAAAATGGGGGATCCAGTCGCCGTTTGTGTTCTGGAATGTGTTGAGCGAAGAACTGCTCGAACAGGCCCTCGCTTGCTTGCCCGCCGAACATCTGCGGCACTGGTTCGAGCGCCTGTTGCTGGACATCCGCGCCAACCGCGCCGGGATGCCGGACCTGATCCAGTTCTGGCCGGCGCAAAAAACCTACCGCATGATCGAAGTCAAAGGCCCGGGCGATCGCCTGCAGGACAACCAACTGCGCTGGCTGGAGTTCTGTGGCGAGCACCAGATGCCGGTTACCGTGTGTTATGTGCGCTGGGCGGAGCAGGGCGCTTGAGCTATACCGTCGCCGTGCGGGCATTGTGCGAGTTCACGGCCAAGGCGGGTGACCTCGATTTGCGGTTTACCCCGTCGCCCAGTGCCCAGGAAGGCATGGTTGGGCATCGCATGGTGGCATCGCGCCGCAGCGCGCACTACCAGAGCGAAGTGGCTCTGGAGGGGCTCTACCAACAGTTGACCGTGCGTGGCCGTGCCGATGGCTATGATCCGGATCGCAATGTGCTGGAAGAGGTCAAGACCTACCGTGGCGACCTGGCTGCCCAGCCGGCCAACCACCGGCAACTGCACTGGGCCCAGGCCAAGGTCTACGGCTGGCTGATGTGCAGCACGCTGGGGTTGCCCGAGATTGGCTTGGCGCTGGTGTATTTCGATATCGTCAGCGAGCGCGAAACGGTGATCAGCCAGGTTTGCACGGTTGATGAACTGCAAGCGTTCTTCAATCGCCAGTGCGCGTTGTTTCTCGGCTGGGCCGAGCAGCAGGCCCGCCAGCGCCAGGCCCGGGACGCCGCGACCAAGGCCCTGGCCTTTCCCCACGCAGGCTTTCGCCTGGGCCAGCGCACCCTTGCCGAGTCGGTGTACAAGGCCGTCAGTACCGGGCGCTGCCTGATGGCGCAGGCCCCCACGGGGATCGGCAAGACCATGGGGACGGTGTTCCCGATGCTCAAGGCGATGGCGCCGCAGCAGTTGGACAAGCTGTTCTTCCTCACGGCCAAGACCCCGGGCCGCAAACTGGCGCTGGACGCGGTGCAGGTGCTGCACGCCAGTACCGACCTGCCATTGCGCGTGCTGGAGCTGGTGGCGCGAGACAAGGCCTGCGAGCACCTGGACAAAGCCTGCCACGGCGATTCCTGCCCGCTGGCCAAGGGCTTTTATGATCGCCTGCCAGCCGCGCGCGAAGCTGCCGCCGAGGTGCGGCTGCTGGATCAGCGTCATTTGCGCGAGGTGGCGCTGGCCCACGGGGTGTGCCCCTATTACCTGAGCCAGGAAATGGCGCGCTGGTGCGACATGGTGGTCGCCGACTACAACTATTACTTTGATTTTGGCGCCATGCTGTTTGGCCTGGCCCAGCTCAACCAATGGCGGGTCGCTGTGCTGGTGGACGAAGCCCATAACCTGGTGGAGCGGGGCCGCTCGATGTACAGCGCCGACCTTGATCAGTTTGCCCTGAAGAGCTTGCGCGATACCGCCCCCGAACCGTTGAAAAAACCGTTGCAGCGGCTCAACCGAGAATGGAATGCACTGCACAAGGAGCAGGTCGCGGCGTACCAGGCTTATGCCAGCAAACCGGACAAGCTGTTGCAGGCCCTGGCCCTGTGCACCAGCGCCATGGGCGAGTATTTCAACGACCATCCGCAGGCACTCACGGGCCAACTGCAAGGCTTTTACTTCGAGGCCTTGCAGTTCGCCAAGGTGGCGGAGCTGTTCAACGAGCAGTTTGTTTTTGACATCAGCCAGCGCGACCCGCTGGCCAGGCGCCGCTTCTCACGCTTGAGCCTGCGCAATGTGGTCCCGGCTGAGTTTCTCCGCCCACGCTTGACGGCGGCCCGCAGCAGCGTGCTGTTTTCCGCAACCCTGAGCCCCCGGCATTACTATGCCAACCTGCTGGGTCTGCCGGCGGATACCCCATGGATCGACGTGGAATCGCCCTTCGAGGCTGCGCAACTGCAAGTGCACATCATCGACCGCATCTCCACCCGTTTTGTGCATCGCCAGGCCTCCCTGGCGCCCATCGTCGCGCTGATCGCCGAGCAGTTTGAACGTGCGCCCGGCAACTACCTGGCATTTTTCAGCAGCTTTGATTACCAGCAGCAGGTGGCGCAGTTGCTGGCCGAACGGTATCCGTCGATCCCCACCTGGCATCAGTCGCGGGGCATGGCCGAGGCCGAGCGCCAGGCCTTCCTCGACCAGTTCACCGCGCACAGCCAGGGCGTGGGGTTTGCAGTGCTGGGCGGAGCGTTCGGCGAAGGGATCGACCTGCCTGGCGCACGCCTGATCGGGGCCTTTATCGCCACCCTGGGCCTGGCGCAACTCAACCCGGTCAACGAACAGATAAAGCTGCGCATGGGCGCGCTCTTCGGTGAGGGGTATGACTACACCTACCTGTATCCCGGGATCCAGAAGGTGGTGCAGGCGGCGGGGCGGGTGATTCGCACCCAGCAGGACCAGGGGGTGGTGATGCTGATCGATGACCGTTTTGCCGAGCCCAAGGTGCGGTCGCTGTTGCCGCGTTGGTGGTCGCTGACCTGAGGTATTTGCCCGATCAATGATGCTGGCGCAGGCCATGCCGGTGGGGCAGTCTGCAGCAGTCCCCTCATGGAGCTGCGCGATGAGTGCTATCGAACAACAGACGATCCCGGTCAACGGTATTCAATTGAGCCTGTATATCGCCGGCCCCGAGAGCGGAACGCCGGTGTGGTTGCTCCATGGTTTCCCCGAGTGTTGGCACTCCTGGCGCCAACAGATACCCGCGCTGACCGCCGCCGGGTATCGGGTGTTCGTGCCGCAGATGCGCGGCTATGGACGCAGCAGTGCCCCCGCAGACATTGTCGACTACGACGTGCTGACCCTGTGCGCCGATATCCAGGGCGCCATGGACCTGTTCGGGCACCGTCGGGTGGCGATGGTTGGCCATGACTGGGGCGCAGTGGTGGCCTGGCACCTGGCCTTGCTGGAGCCGCAGCGCATCAGCGCTCTGGTCACGATGTCGGTGCCCTTTGCCGGTCGCGCCCGCAGGCCGGTGATCGAGATCATGCGCGAGCTGTATGCCGGGCGTTTCAACTACATCCTGTACTTCCAGCAGCCCGGCGTGGCGGAGCAGGAACTGGAGGCGGATATCGAGCGCACTCTGCGCCTGTTTATGCAGGACCAGGATGTGTTCCTGCAGCAAAAGCCGGCCACCGCCCGCTTGCTGGAAGGCGTCACGCCACCCGGCGCCTTGCCGGCCTGGTGCAGCCAGCACGACCTGGATATCTATGTGCAGACCTTCGCCAAGGGGTTTCGCGGGCCGTTGAACTGGTATCGCAACTTCGAGCGCAACTGGCAACGCACCGAGTTCCTGGCGGGCCGCCAGGTGTTGCAACCGACGCTGTTCCTGATCGGTGACCGCGACCCGGTGGGGGTGTTTGAGGCCCACACGCTCAAGCGCATGCCGCAGGTGGTGCCGCAGTTGGAACAGCATGTCCTGGCCAACTGCGGGCACTGGATCCAGGTGGAGCAGGGCGCGCAGGTCAACGCCCTGTTGCTGGCGTTTCTCGGGCGCTGAGTGTCAGCCCTTGGCCTTGGCCAGGAACGGCGCCAGGCGCCGGCCCATTTCGTCGCCAAGGGCTTGCAGCCCGCTCAAGGGGCGGACCATCACTTCAAACTCGATGATCTGCCCCTGCTCGTTGAAGCGGATCAGGTCGATGCCCTTGAGCTGCTTGTCGCCCACCCGCGCGCTGAACTCCAACATCACGTTGTGGCCGTCGGCGCTGGCCAGTTCGCGGTGGTACTGGAAGTCTTCAAAGACGGTAGACACTGTGTTGAGGATCATTGATACCACCGGCGCGCCGGGGTAGGGCGTATGCGCCATCGGCGAGCGAAACACCGCCTGTGGGGCCAGCAGCTCGGGCAGGGCCGTCAAGTCTGCGGCGGCGAGCATGGCGTGCCAGCGTTGCAGGGTGTGGGCGGCCCCGGGGGCCAATTGCAGGGCTTCGGACATGGTCTGTACCTGTTCTTATGGATGTCGAGCAACCATAAGAGCAGCCGCGAGGTGGGATCAATGATCCAAACTGACAGTTATATGTCTGGAGCAAACACCAGACCTGTAGGAGCGGGCAAGCCCGCTCCTACAGGGACGTGCGGTATTTACACGACTTCCAGGTAGGAACTGTGGATTGCCCGCGCCAGTTCGCGCACGGTGTCGATAAACTCGGTCAGCCGGCTGTGCAGGCCTGCTTCGAGGATCTCGTCGATGCCGGTGTAGCGCAACCTTGCTTCGAATTCGGCAGCCAGGCGCTGGGCAGTGCGACCGTAGCTGCCTGGCAGGTCGGCGAGGATATGGCTCAGTTCCTCGATACAGGCATGTAGCGAACGCGGCACGTCGCTGCGCAACAGCAGCAGTTGCGACACCGAACGTGCATTCAGCGCGTTGGGGTACAGCTCGGTGTAGGCCTCGAACGACGACAGGGCACGCAGCAGGGCACTCCATTGGTAGTAGCCGCGTGCGGACAGGTCGCTGACTTCTTCGGACTCTTCGCCAAACATCTCGTAGCGCGCGTCCAGCAGGCGCAAGGTGTTGTCGGCACGTTCGACAAAGGTGCCCAGGCGGATAAAACGATAGGCATCGTTGCGCATGATCGTACCGGACGTGGCACCACGGAACAGGTGCGAGCGCTGCTTGACCCAGTCACAGAAGTGGCTGATGCCATGGCGCGCCAGGCCGCCGGCCGCCATGCTGCGCATCTCCAGCCAGGTAGCGTTGAGGTTTTCCCACATGTCGGCGGTGATCCGACCGCGCACCGCATGGGCATTGCCTCGGGCGGCGCGCAGGCAGTTGTAGATACTGGCCGGGTTTTCCTCGTCGAGGGCAAAGAAGTGCAGCATGCGCTCGGCGTCCAGTTGCCGGTGGCGCTCCAGGTAGCTGTCCAGGGTGCCACTGCTGAGCAGCGACATCGCCAGTTCGTCCAGGCCATCACTGCGTCCGGCCTGGGGCATCAGCGACAGCGAATAGCTGACCTCCAGCATGCGCGCCAGGTTTTCCGCGCGTTCCAGGTAGCGCGACATCCAATACAGATCTGCGGCGGTTCTACTCAGCATACTCAGCCCTCCACCACCCAGGTGTCCTTGGTTCCGCCGCCTTGCGACGAGTTGACGATCAATGAGCCTTCACGCAGTGCCACCCGGGTCAGGCCACCCGGTACCAGGCGCGTCTCCTGGCCCGACAGTACAAACGGGCGCAGGTCGATATGCCGTGGGGCGATACCGTTTTCGACAAAGGTCGGGCAGGTGGACAGGCTCAGGGTGGGCTGCGCGATATAGGCATGGGGCCGCGCCTTGATACGCTGGCGGAAGTCCTCGATCTCGGCGACCGAGGCGGCCGGGCCCACCAGCATGCCGTAGCCGCCGGAGCCCTGGGTTTCCTTGACCACCAGCTCAGGCAAGTGCGCCAGGACGTGGGACAGCTCCTCGGGCTTGCGGCACTGGAACGTCGGCACGTTTTGCAACACCGGCTCTTCATCCAGGTAGAAGCGGATCATCTGCGGCACATAGGGGTAGATGGATTTGTCGTCCGCCACACCCGTGCCGATGGCATTGGCCAGCACCACGTTGCCGGCACAGTAGGCGGCCACCAGGCCGGGCACGCCGAGCATGGACTCGGGGTTGAAGGCCTGGGGGTCGAGGAAGGCGTCGTCGATGCGCCGGTAGATCACATCCACGGCCTTCGGGCCATCGGTGGTGCGCATGAATACCTTGAGCTCATGCACGAACAGGTCGGCGCCTTCCACCAGCTCCACCCCCATTTCCCGGGCCAGGAACGCGTGCTCGAAGAACGCGCTGTTAAAACGGCCAGGGGTCAACACCACTACATTGGGGTTCTCCAGGCGGCTTGCGCTTTTCAGGGTCTTGAGCAGCAGGTTGGGGTAGTGGTCCACCGGCGCGATGCGCTGTTTGGCAAACACTTCCGGAAACAGGCGCATCATCATCTTGCGATCTTCGAGCATGTAGCTGACGCCGCTGGGCGTGCGCAGGTTGTCTTCGAGGACGTAGTAGGTGCCGTCGCCATCGCGCACCAGGTCGACACCGGAAATGTGGGAATAGAGGTTGCGATGCAGGTCCAGGCCAACCATCGTCTTTTGATAGCCCTCATTGCCTAGCACCTGCTCGGCGGGAATGATCCCGGCCTTGATAATGCGCTGGTCGTGGTAGATATCAGCGAGGAACATGTTCAGCGCATTGACCCGCTGGATGCAGCCGCGCTCGATCAGGCTCCACTCACGGGCGGGGATACTGCGCGGGATGATATCGAAGGGGATCAGGCGCTCGGTGTCTTGCTCGTCACCGTAGAGGGTGAAGGTGATTCCGGCGCGATGGAACAGCAGGTCGGCCTCACGGCGGCGCTGGGCCAACAGTTCCGGCGGCGTGTTGGCCAGCCAGCGTGAGAATTCCTGGTAGTGCGCACGGCAGACGCCATTTGCGTCATTCATTTCATCAAAGAAAGATCGAGCCATTCCAATTACCTTGTCAGTGCCGGGTGAAAGGGGGCAGGCACTGCCGCTTAAAAAACGCATTGTTATAAGCCCGTGGCTATTGGCACCAACGGACCGGGTCCTTACTTTCTCTTGGGGGCGGCTCTGAGTCGGGGGGTAACAGTTGCTCCTGTGTTCACCCTGGCAGGCAGGGGGTACAGGAGTAAAGCAATGGCTGTGCCGCAAGCGTGTTTATAGGGATTACGCGGTGTATCAGCCCCTTAATGTACAGGCCTGCGCAAGAGTGGTGCGTGTCACGGCCGCCAAACGCCCCGGGACGGTGCGCGCAATGAGCGTCGCGTAGATCTTGCAATAGCTTGTCATGCCACGTTATGGAGCATATGGAACAAATTTCCGGCCGGGGCCACATAAGGATTACAAGTAACGGGTAATAAATACCGCGTTGCTTGGGGATAGCTCCGTCAATAATTCCCGGATTTTTTATTATGACGACCATGACCATCAGTGCTTCGCCGCCGCCCATCACGTCTATATCTACAACTGAGGGGATACCCCAGCGTAATCCCCGAAGTGTGTCCGCCGAAGGCTCTGCATCCGCCATGCAGGACAAGTACAACGATCTGAGGGTAAAAGAGCTGAACGATGGAACCCTTGATAGTGAAGCTGAAAAGCTGGTCGATACAGTACTGGCACCTGGCAAGGAGGGAGCAGCAAAAGTTCAAGTCAAGACTTTTGCCATAGATGGTATTCAGGCGAGGGACATTATTTACATAGCGCGTGTGCCCGCAGAATCAGGTCGGACCAATATCGTGTTATTCATTCCCGATAAGGACGGCAAATCCTTCCAGTCATTTAATAGCAAAGAGGATATGAACACCTGGCTCAAAGGCGTCACCAACGACGTGTTCGAACTGCATAAATTTTATTCGCACTTTGCTGAAGACGGCGATACGGCATGTAACCAGCGGATCAACGATACGCTGATTGGATTTAAAAACGACGACCGCAATGCTGTCATTGGACCGTATGCGACTGAACAAGGCGATATTTTCGCGCGACTCGATAAACCCATAGATGCCCCACCAGCATCGGTCAACGGATTGAGCAACGTTAAAAAAGCGCCGGGGTCCACCACAGGTCGCGCAGCCTACTTGGGCTACCGCCCAGATGGCGAAAAAGTGTTGTTTGAGTACGATGCCTATGGAAATTTATTGGGCATAGGTAATAAAGGCAATTATTACTTTGTCAAAAATGGGATTGATAGAACTAGTCCCTTGAAGGCCATTACCGCAGAAGAGTTCAAAAGGGTGGTGCACCATGAAGTGCTGAACAACTTGGATGGCAACTCCATCAGAGGATTTTATGACGAACTTTTGACCCAGCTCGAACATCCCTTTAATGGCATAGGGGATTTCTTGCAGTTGTTGGGCGTTGATAAAACGACAGCAGATACCGTAGAGCGGTACATAGATAATCCCGTCAGCGCACTGTTGCTTGACCTGAATAAAAACAATCAGCTCGGCAAGGTATTTGGTGTTGATAAGAAAACCATGGACGAGGATTTAAAGTATATAGGTGATTTCGCCCAAGGCTTCGTACCTGCTTATGGTCAAGCCCGCAGCCTGGGCAAGCTCATCTCCATGGCCATAAAAAATGAACCCATCAGCGAACAGGATACCCGCGACTTCGCGGATGCCCTCAGTTTGAAACCTGGCAGCCCGGCGAGAAAGAACATCAAACCGCTGCCCAAGGAGCTGCCACCCAAGGCAAGTGGACCTGTGGAGCAAGCACATAGCAGGGGCCCTGTGGACCAAGCACTCGGCAGGGGCCAAGAAACCGTGGTGGCAGATGCGGTGCCACCCACTGCGCAGGGCGTGGCGCTTAAGGAAATTGAATTTGAAGGGCGCAAATACTTCATAGCCGACAAGCCAGATGCAGGGGACGGCGTGCATTACCTGCTGCGTATCTCCGACCCGAGAGACCCGACCCGAACGGTCAGCAGTAGCATTGTCGCCAAACCCAACGACAACGGGATCTGGAAGCGAAGGGGGGTTGAAGGCGGCGGGCCGGGCCGTTCAAAAATGCCATCGGGAGAAACCCCGCCGGCTCTGAGTCCCTCTGAGACTTTTATGGAAAATCTGCTTCAACAGCGTAACAACCAGCCTGGCGCCAAAATGAGTGTCAGGTCCGTGGCTCAGATAAAGGCGGCAGACTTCAACATCCCAGCACAGATTTATCGCGCCCATACTGCCCTTGGAGATAACGCTACCACCGGCCTCAGGCGCGCAGCAGGCACTAACACCTCAGGTGATGACTATCTGGCGGCCATTATCAAACACACTGCCCGACAAGGCGGGAGTGGCGGTGAAGTCATGTCTTTCAGTGCGCGCAGGTCAAAGGCAGAGAGTTTCTCCAGAGAGTATTCAACCAATCACAATACCGTTCCGGTGTTTACCGTCGACACGACCAAAGAACCGGGGGCTTTCCGTACGGTCGCCGACATTATTCTCAAAGACGGTCAAAGATTGGTCGAAGATCGCAAAGTTACCCGGGCCACGCTTTTACAAGCGGCTGAACAACTCAATAACCAGGAGTTCGAGGTTTTTTATGTTAAGGGGGATATACCACCGCAATACATCGTGCCTTGACCGCCGCGCCTCCATCCACCTGAACGTAGCTATCCGCCAGTACGCCCTGGGCCACGCCCCAGTCCTTGAGCGCACAGTGCCCGGCTAACTGCCATCCGCCAACGGCGGCAGCCGGCGTTTGACCGGGGTTTTCTTGACGATGGCGGTGTTGGTTTCGGCGTAAGCATTGAGACGGTCGAGCAAGGTATCCAACTGATCCATGGTGCGTACATGCAGCCGCGCGATAAAGCAGTCGTCACCGGTGACCTTGTCGCATTCGGTAAATTGCGGGATTGCCTGGATCTGCCGCTCCACCTCCTGCAATTGCCCGGGCAGAGGGCGGATGCGCACGATGGCTTGCAGCAGGTAGCCAAAGTGTTTCGGCTCGATATCCACGGTATAGCCCTTCAGGACGCCGCGCTCTTCCAAGCGTCGCAAGCGTTCGCCAACACTGGGCGAGGACAGGCCGGTAATCCCCGCCAGGGTCTTGAGCGAGCAGCGCGAGTCGTCCATCAGGGCGGCGATCAGTTGTTGGTCGATAACATCAATCATCCTGGGCTCCTTAAGTAAACCTGCTGTTTTGCCTAATAAGAATAGGCAGTGACCACCTTTGACCTTATTCAGGCGCTGGAGCCTGATTGGCGCAGATTGCCATAATCTAGCCTCAATCGAGGAACTTAATCATGGACTCATCCATACGTCGCGGTTCGTGGGAAATGGTTGGCGCCATGCTGATCTCCGGCACCATCGGCTGGTTTGTGCTGGTGTCTGGCATGCCGATCATCGAAGTGGTGTTCTGGCGCTGTGTCATCGGCGGCCTGACCCTGTTGCTGGTGTGTTGGTGGCTGGGGTATTTGCGTGGCGGATGGTTGAGTTACCCGATACTCGGCTGGGCGATGTTGAGCGGCGTGGCCATCGTCGGTAACTGGTTGTTGCTGTTTGCCTCCTATGCCAAGGCCTCCATTGCGATCAGCACGGCGGTCTACAACGTTCAGCCATTCATGCTGGTGATGCTGGCGGCGCTGTTTCTTGGCGAAAAAATTACCTTGCAGAAGCTGGCATGGTTGAGCGTGGCTTTCGTGGGCATGCTGGCCATTGTCAGTGCCAAAGCCGAGCAGCAGGGCAGTGGCGAGCAATACCTGTGGGGGATCGCGCAGGCCTCAGGCGCGGCGTTTCTGTATGCCGTCGCTGCGCTGATCATCAAGCGCCTGAAGGCCGTACCACCCCATCTGCTGGCGCTGATTCAAGTGGGTACCGGTGCGCTGCTGCTGGTGCCGCTGGTCTCGTGGCACAGCCTATCGGCACCCGTCGATGCCTGGGTGATGCTGCTGACCCTGGGCGTGGTGCATACCGGCCTGATGTATGTGTTGCTCTATGGGGCGATCCAAAAGTTGCCGACGGCATTGACCGGGGCGCTGTCGTTCATCTACCCGATTGCGGCGATCCTGGTGGATTGGATGGCCTACGGGCATCGTTTGGGTTGGGCACAATGGCTGGGCGTTGCGGCGATTCTACTGGCGGCGGCGGGGCTGCAGCGGGGATGGTGGTGGCGCGTGACGCCATCACCCGCCAAACGCCTTTTGTAGGAGCCGGCTTGCCGGCGATAGCGCCCGTAAGATCGCAATCGCCGGCAAGCAGGCATCACTCAGTGCGGCGCGCGCGGGATGGTCTTGAGCAGGTCGGCCGGGCTGATATGCCCCACGACTTGCTGTTGCACACCGCTGCCCGGCAACGGCAGATCCAGGATATGCCCCTTGATCTTGCCGACCACGTGCATTTCGCAAGGCTTGCAGTCGAACTTCAAGGTCAGCACTTCATCGCCATGGATCAACTGCATCGGCGCTACCTTGGTGCGTACGCCGGTCACGCCCTTGGCCTGCTTGGGGCACAGGTTGAAGGAGAAACGCAGGCAGTGCTTGGTGATCATCACCGGCACTTCACCGGTTTCTTCGTGGGCCTCGTAGGCCGCGTCGATCAGCTTGACGCCATGGCGGTGGTAGAAGTCGCGGGCTTTCTGGTTGTAGACGTTGGCCAGGAACGATAGGTGCGACTCGGGGTACACCGGCGGTGGCGTGGTTTCGGCTTTGCGGCCACCCCGGGGATGAGCCTCGACACGGGCCACGGTCAGCGCTTCGATCACGTCGCGACGCAGGGCCTTGAGTTGCGAGTTGGGAATGAAGTAGGCCTGCGGTGCATCCAGCTCGATTGCCGTGGCGTGATACTGGGTGGTGCCCAGTTGGCCGAGCAGGTCGCGCAAGGTATCCAGCGCCTGTTCCGGCTTGTTGGCCTCACCGAACGGGCCGGGCAGGGTGGCGTTGGCGCTTACGCCTTCTTCGCTGGTGGCGGTCAATTGCAACTGGCTTGCGCGCAGGTTGGCCTGCCAGGACACGCCGATCCGGCGCTCGGCAGACGTCTTGAGCAACGCTTGCTGCCAGTTATGGTCCAGGTTGCGATTGAGCGGGTGATTCGGCCGCAACTGGTGCAAGCCCACTGGCATTTCATTGGGCTCGACGCGGTAGCGGTAGCGCTTTTCGCCGTCTTCCTCGAATTGCCCCTTGGGCTCGGCGATATTGGCACGAAAGCCTACGACTTCGCGTTTGATCAGCACATTGAGGCCATCACCGTTGGACAGCGGCTCATGGGTGATCACCTGCAAGTCGCGCTTGCCGGCTTTTTCCACCACGCCGACTGGCAAACCCGTAAAGGTCGGCGTGTCGAAGGCGCCGATATCGATCTTGCGGTCACTGACGAAATAGTCGGTGCTGCCACGGTGGAAGGTCTTCTCCGGGTCCGGCAGGAAGAAATGCGCGGTGCGACCGCTGGACGCGCGAGCCAGGTCCGGGCGGTCTTCGAGGATCTCGTCCAGGCGCTGGCGGTAATAGGCGGTGATGTTCTTCACATAGCCCATGTCCTTGTAGCGGCCTTCGATCTTGAACGAACGCACGCCGGCATCCACCAGGGCGCGCAGGTTGGCGCTCTGGTTGTTGTCTTTCATCGACAGCAGGTGTTTTTCAAAGGCGACAACACGACCCTGGTCATCCTTGAGGGTGTAGGGCAGGCGGCAGGCCTGGGAGCAATCGCCACGGTTGGCACTGCGACCGTTCTGCGCGTGGGAAATGTTGCACTGGCCGGAAAACGCCACGCACAACGCGCCATGGATGAAGAACTCGATGGCAGCATCGGTTTCATCGGCAATCGCGCGGATTTCCTGGAGGTTCAGCTCGCGGGCCAGTACCAGTTGGGAAAACCCGGCCTGGTCGAGGAACCTGGCCCGGGCCAGGGTGCGGATATCCGTCTGGGTGCTGGCATGCAGCTCGATGGGCGGGATATCCAGCTCCATCACGCCCAGGTCCTGGACGATCAACGCATCAACCCCGGCCTCGTACAACTGGTGGATCAGCTTGCGGGCTGGCTCCAGTTCGTCGTCATGCAAGATGGTGTTGATGGTCGTGAACACGCGGGCGTGGTAACGACGGGCGAACTCCACCAACTGAGCGATCTCGCTCACGTCGTTGCACGCGTTGTGGCGCGCACCGAAGCTTGGGCCGCCGATGTACACAGCGTCGGCGCCGTGCAGGATCGCCTCGCGCGCGATGGCGACATCGCGGGCAGGGCTGAGCAATTCCAGGTGATGCTTGGGCAAGGACATAGTTGTTTTATTCAGGCTTGTCACGGTTGAGGTGCGCATTGTAGCCGCGATTTGCATGGAAATGCGCCGCGCTTATCCCTTGGCCGCCATTGCCGTGACTTCCACCCGCATGCCTTCGACCGCCAACGAGGCCACGCCAACCGCCGCGCGTACCGGCCAGGGTTTGGCGAAGAAGCGCTTGTATACCTCGTTGAATGCTGCGCGCTCGGCCATATCGGTAAGGTAGATGGTCAAGTGCATGACCCGGTCCATGGAGCTGCCGGCACGTTCAAGGGCCACCTTGAGGGCTTGCAGGGTGCATTCGCTTTGCACCGTGATATCGCCCAGTTCCAGGCTGCCGTCGGCACGCACCGGGATCTGCGTGGAGACCAGGATGCCGTTGAAGCCGATGACGTCGGAGGAAATCGAGTCGGGGTCGAGGTCAGGGGTGAAGTCAAGATCGTGGTTGGCCATGGGTATTCTCAGGTTCTGGAACGGGGGGGCAGTTTAGCCGGGCGTTGGAGTGACTCCTATCTGATTTTGCCGCCAGGGTAGCCTTGTGCCTGCACACAAGGCCGCAACGCTGCTCTCAAGGGGTCTGCGCCTGCGCATCCTTGTGCCGGCGCTGGCCGGGAATTTTCCGGTAGGCCAGGTAAAGGCCGAGCAGCCAGACGGGCAAGATCATCACCGAAATTTGTACGGCGGGTATGAACGCCATGGTCAGCAAGATCCCCAGCACCGAGGCGATACACAAATAGTTGCTCAACGGTGAAAACGGCGCAGGGAAGCCCTGGGGTTGTGCCGCACGCCGGGCTTGCTTGAATTTCAAGTGAGTGAGGCTGGTAAGCACCCAGTTGATCACCGTGATGGCAACGGCGAGGGCCATCAGCAACTCAAGGGTCCCATTGGGATAGAGAAAGTTAAGCCCGACGGCCACGACGGTGATGATGGCCGTGACGAACTGGGCGTTCACCGGAATCCCATGTTTGTTGAGTTTCAGCAGCTTGGTCGGGGCGCTGCCCTGTTGTGCCAGGCTGTGCAACTGGCGCGTGCTGCAATAGACCACACCGTTGTAAACCGAGAGCGCTGCGGTGAGTACCACGAAGTTCAGAATATCTGCCGCGTGGGTACTGCCGATCAGGCTGAGGATTTTTACAAACGGGCTGGCACTGTAGGCATCGCCGCCGGAGTTCAGCGCGTCAACGAGGCTGTTCCAGGGAATCAGGGACAGCATCACCAGTAGTACACCGATGTAGAAAACAGCAATCCTGAACAGCACCTGGTTGACGGCGCGGGGGATGGTTTGCCTCGGGTTTTCGGTTTCTCCGGCCGCAAACCCGACCATTTCCAACCCACCAAAGGCAAACATGATAAATGGCAAGGCCAGCACGATCCCGGAAATGCCATAGGGCATGAACCCGCCGTGTGCCCAGAGGTTGTTCACGCTGGCACCGGGCACCGAGTCGGTAGTGAGCAAATACACACCAAAGCCGATCATCAACACAATGGCCACCACCTTGACCAGGGAAAAGGCGAACTCCACCTCACCAAAGACCCTGACATTGAGCGTATTGAGGATATTGATCAGCAGGAAGAATCCGGTTGCGCTCATCCAGAGCGGGATGTCCGGGAACCAGTAATGGACGTATTTACCCAGTGCCGTAAGCTCGGCCATGCCGACCAACAGGTACATCGCCGCATAGTTCCAACCGGCGAGAAAGCCAAAGAAGCGCCCACAGTACTTGCCTGAAAAGTGGCTCAGGGAACCGGACACCGGTTCGTCAACGAGCATTTCACCCAATTGCCGCATCATCAGGAAGGCGATCAGGCCGGCGAATGCATAACCCAATATCGCGGCAGGCCCCGCCGCCTTGATCACTCCGGCGCTGCCAAGAAATAGCCCGGTACCGATTGCACCACCGAGGCCGATCATCTGGATGTGACGCCCGGAGAGGTTGCGGCGAAGCTGTTGTGCTGGCTGTTGTGATCCGCTCATGTTTCCTCACTGTATTTGTTATATCGCGAACGCAGGTCGGCCCGGCGCCGCAGAGATTGAGGGCAGCGTAAAAATTCGTGGGTGTGTTCAGTAAGCGCCGGACAACAGGGTGCCAAAGCCGTCAATACGGGTGGGTAACCCCAGTTTTTTCAACATTTGGTAGGTGGTGGCAATCGAGGACGACAGCACCGGTATGTTTTCCCTGTCTTCAATGATCTGCACGGATTGCAGCGAGGGCATCTGTACACAAGCCGAGGCAATGATTGCGTCGACGTTGTGGGTGATCAGTTGCTTGGTGATCTCCACCGGCGCCAGGGGCGAGCGGTTGGCAACCTCCAGGTTGTCGGCAATCTCCAGGGAGATGCTGTCGACGACCTCGATCCCTTCGTTTTCGAGGTAGTCGATGACCAGCCGGGTCAACGGCTTCATGTAAGGCGTGAGCAGGGAAACTTTCTTCGCTCCCAGGGCCTTGATGCCCTCGACCAGGGCGCCGGCGCTGGTGACCACAGGGGCGGCAGCGTTGTTTTCGAGGGTGCGCGTGTGCAGGCGCTGCTCGGAGACCCGGTGATAGCCCAAGCCCATGCTCATGATTGCGACGAGGCAGGCGTAGCCAAGCACATCGACGCGGGCATCCGAGAGCTCCAGGGCGCAGCGATCACTGTCGCTGTCCATGCGCTGGAGTTCTTGTGCGGTCACCTGTTTCATCCGCATGCGACTTGAGTGAAAGGTGAAGCGCTCTGGGTAGAGGCCTTCCCGAGCACGCAGTATCTGCGGGATTTCGGTCTCCATGGTGGTGTTGGAGCTGGGGACAATCTGGCCTATACGGATAATCTTGTTGGCTTGCACGAACCTTACTCCTCTGCTGAAAGCGATGCCTCGCCCCCTCCAGCGCCGGGCTGGGGGAAGTCGTCGACGAACTGCACAGGGCTCAATACGCGGCGGTTGACCGTGAGCCCGAATATGTCAAAGCGGTTGTAGTGCCCGGTGATGTCATGCATTTGCCGAGGCTGGATACACCGGGACAGATCAATGTCGGCGTAGGCGATACCCTCCCGGTCGATCAGCGGCTCGCCCAGCACTCGCCCATCAGGGCCAAGAAAACCACTGAAGGCGCTGTTGGGGCGGCTCAGCAGTTGGCGGGCGTCGGGGTTGAGCGTTTCCATGTGCTCGATGATCTCTTCGGAAATCGTCGAGCAAGAAACAACGGTGAAGACTTTGCCTTCAAAGGAGTGAGCAGCCGCTCGAAGTTGGATGGCCTGCGCCATGTCGTAGTCAGGTGGGGCGACCGGCAAGGCGATGTAGCTGGCGACATGCACCATTTCACCCTGGGCTAGCAGGGCAAAGCGTGCAAGCGTGTTGGTGTTCTCGCCGCAGGCCAGCGACCCCAGTGCACCGACACTGGTGTGGTGAACCTGCAACGCAGAAGCGTCGCCGGCCGCCCAGGTGAGTTTTTCCGCCCAGGTAGGTACCAGTTTGCGGTGCGCGCCCAGCACCACGCCCTGATCGGAAATGGTCACCAGGGTGTTATAGAGCGTACCGACACTGTGCGCCGCGCGCTCATTCACGCCGATGACCACGTTGATCTTGTAACGGGCGGCGGCGTTGGCCAGTTTGCTGATTTGCGGCCCGGGGATCTGGATCGCGGTCTTTACCAGGCGTTCAAACCAGGGACTCCCTTGCAGCGGGTTGGCAATCCAGTTCCAGTAGGGGTAAGCGGCCACGAACACTTCAGGGAAGGCAATCAGTTTCGCACCGTTGCCCGCGGCTTCTTTCATCAGCCCGATAGCTTTATCCAGGGTCGCCTGTACATCCAGAAAGACCGGCGATGCCTGCACCGTTGCGGCGCGAAACTCATGAAAATCGAACATGGCAACCTCCGTCAAAAAGTGGGCCTTGGGGCCCGTTCGGTCAGCAATCACGGCCTGCCCGCGGGTCGTTGCCCACGGCAACCACCGGGTTGCGCAGGTAGCCAATCTGCTCGATTTGCGCCTCGATAACGTCACCGGGCCACACCCACTCCTGGGGCGTACGGCCGGCACCGACACCTTCAGGCGTGCCCGTGGCGATGATGTCGCCAGGTTCGAGAGTGATGCCTTGGGAGATATCGGCAACCAGCGTCGCGACGTCAAACAGCATGTGCCGGGTGTTGGAACTCTGTTTGGTGACGCCATTGACCTTGAGGCTCAAGTCGAGCACCTGGGGGTTTTCGATCTCATCTGCCGTCACGATCACCGGCCCGAATGGCGCGTAGGTATCCTGGCCTTTGGAATAGATCCATTGGCCGGCGCGGCGGCAATCCCGGGCGCTCATATCGATCATCAGGCTGTAGCCGAAGACGTGTTGCAGCGCCTGCTCAACGCCCACGCCTTTAGCCGTCGTGCCAATGATCACCGCCAGTTCCACTTCCCAGTCCAATTGACGGGTGATCGCCGCGTTATGCTCGATCGCATCGCCTGGACCAATGACCGTGGTGGGCGGCTTGGAGAAGATCACCGGCGCCTTGGGCAGCTCGTTGGCGGTGTCCAGTGATTTGCTCGACTCTGTGACATGCTCCACGTAGTTCAGGCCGATGCCGAAGATGTTCTTTCGTGGCCGGGGAATCGGCGCCAACAGTTTGACCGTCGACAAGCTATGGCTGACGCCGGCGGGCAGCCCCTGTTCATAACGGGCCAACACCCGGTAGGCCGCCTCAAGGCCGGGCCGCCCCAGGTCGATAAAGGCCAGCATCGAGTCAGGCAGTGACTCGCCGGCGTGAGCGGCGAGGGCACACAGGTCGATGACCCGCTCGTCAACAAGAACGCCCAGAACGGCGGGCGCGCAGATATCAGTTCTGTAGGTAACCAGTCGCATTTCTAACCTCTGACGGCAATTGGCAAAAATCAAACCAAGGGTTGTTGACCGTGGTTGTCGAGAAGACCTTCCTCCCGATACAGCCCCAGGGCCGTGATGACAGGCAGGTCGTTGAAACAGAACAGGCAGGCGTCATCGCTTGCACTCAGGTTGACGTGCTCATGCCAGGCCCAGGAGGGGACACAGAAAATGTCACGGGCTTGCCAGTCGAAACGCTGGCCGTTGATGACCGAGTAGCCGTTGCCCTTGGCTACCTGATACAGGAAGCTGCCGGTGTGCCGGTGGGCTTTGCCAACGAAGCCAGGCCGCAGCAACTGCATGCTCGCACCGATTGTGGGCATGACCGGGCCGCCGGTGACCGGGTTGGTGTAGTGCATCAGGGCATCGTCATAGACACTGCCTGGCGTACTTTGCGAAAAGCGCTTCAGCGCGTCATAGGTGGCCTGCCACTCGTACTTGAACAGCGGGGAGTAGGGCTTGTTCCAGCCGACGTTGTCCGGCCTCAGGCTGTTGGCCCCCCAAATCGCCGAGGAATCGTTGAGTGCATAGCCGACAGTTTGTGCCAACTGCGGATGAACCTCATAGAACCCGGCCTCCAGCGCATTGACCAGCGGGATATCCAGCCCGTCCTGCCAGATACAGATCTCGCCATCGGCCTCGACACCGTGTTCATGCCATGTGCCATTGGGCGTGAGCACGAAGTCATTTGCGCCCAAAGTGATCTTGTGCCCGTCAACGATGGTGTAAGCACCCCGGCCCTCCATGATGAAGCGCAGGGCCGATGCCGAATGCCGGTGTGCCGAGGCGGCTTCGCCGGGGTGCATGACTTGCAGGCCGGCGTACAGCCAGCCGACGGCGGCAGACACCTGCTGGCGCCCGGGATTGTTCAGGTAGCCCTGTTGGTGTCGCAGCGAAACATGGCTGCCGCGCTTTGCGGCCTCGCGGGGCGAGGCGAGGTGAAAACCAAGCCCGACGAGCTCGGTGTCGACACCGTCGATGAATTGCCCGGTCAGGACCACGCTACGCGCGCGGATCTCCTGCATATCAACACCATCGAACTCATCGAGCGCCCTGGAAAGGACCGACAGCCCGATGACCGGGTTGGTACCGCAGAGGAACCGCGACACACCTTCAGCCGGCGTGTAGTCCTGGCTGAAATCGAACGGGCGTGCGTGCCCGAACCAGCCGGCAAGGGGTTGCTCGCACTTGTCCAGATGCCTGGCTGCAGCGTAAAGATAGGCGGGGGCGCCCGGGCCGCCATTGAGGTACTTGTAGCCACATCCCACTGCGAAGTCGACATTGTCCGCCTCCAGGTTGCAGGGAACACCGCCGGCGGTATGGGACAGATCCCAGACAATCAGCGCACCGACCCCGTGGGCCTGCCGGGTGTATTGGCCCATGTCATAGATCTCGGCGCTGCGGTAATCGACATGGGTCAAGACTACGGTTGCCACCTGTTCATCCAGATGCGACGCAATCTGCGCCGCCGGGACAGCAACCACCTTGAGGTCAAACAGCCTGGCCACCTGGTAGACGATGTACAGGTCGGTGGGGAACGCGTCGGCGTCGGTGACAATCGTGTTGCGACCAGGGCGCAGCCGCACGGCACTGACCAGCACTTTAAACAGGTTGGCCGAAGTCGAGTCGCACGCCACGACGTGGGCGGGCTGGGCACCGATCAGGCGCGCGACCTTTTGCCCGACCGTCTGTGGCAACACGCGCCATTGGGCCTCGTGCCACGACCGAATCAGCCCCTGGGCCCACTGTTTTGTCACCACTTCGTTGACGTGGGATGCCACCGCGCCAGGCATCAAACCCAGGGAGTTGCCGTCAAAGTAACGCACGCCTTCGGGCACATGAAAGCGTGCGCGTGTTTGTTCGAATTTGTTCATACCTATTCCCTAATAGACCGGCGTAATCAGGCGCCCAGAACCGTTCTGATCGTCCACAGTTCCGCAAAGAAGCGGTGTTCTACGACGTGCTTCAACCAACCGACACCCGCCGAGCCACCGGTACCCGGCTTGAAGCCCAGAATGCGTTCGACTGAAGTGAAATGCCTCCAACGGTATTGGGCAAAAAGATCGGAAATCTCGATCAGGCATTCGCCGAGTGCGTAAAGCCGGTTTTCAGGGCAAGGGGTCTTGTACACCTCTAGCCAGGCCTGCTCCACGCCTTCGTTGAGGGTGTAGGTTTCACTCCAGTCCCGCTCCAGTGCCGACTGCGGAACGGCAATCCCTTGGCGGTGGAGCAGGGCCAGAACGTCGTCATACAGGCTCGGCTCGTTCAACGCCTTGAACAGCTGCGGATAGACATCCGGGTTGTTCTCGTGCGCCTTGGCCAGGGTGACCGACTTATTGCCAAGGATGAACTCGACGTGGCGGTACATGTACGACTGCTGTCCGGAGGAGACACCCAGGCAATTGCGAAACTCATTGAAACCTTCGGTCGTGATGGTCGACAGCACATCCCAGGATTTGATCAGGTACTCAAATAGCTTTTTGATTCGAGGAGCCAGCTCCAGAGCACCTTCAATATCGTCATTTTTGATCCGCTGTTGCAGGTTGTAGGCTTCATAGTGAATCGCCTTGAAAATGAGTTCCTTGGTTTGCGTCATGATGATGAACACCATCTCATCATGCCCCTCGCTGCGCATGTTCTGCATGCTGAGCAATAGATCGTTGCGGTGGTAGTCGATGTACGGGTTGCTCTTGCCATCGAACGCAATCAGCGGCTCTCCATCAGTGGTTTTCACCGTTTCATTGCGGGACGCATTGGTTGAGATACTGATGTTGCGCACCAGGCTGAGCTCCAGTTCGGGTGCACGGACGTTGGGGATGACTCGTTTGCGTTGAATGCTCATGTCAATCACAGGCTCGCTAAAGTGACACTCAGTAAGTGGCTGTCTGGTTTGTCAAACTCAAACAGGATGTCGAAATGATCGACGTCGTTTATTTGATAACAACCGGCACGTACGCCTTGCTCCAGCAGGAACTCGCAATAGGTTTGACTTTGCTGTTTGAACGCCCAGGTTTCGTACTCGCCGTAGCAGAGCGTCACGGGGAAGGGCGTCCTGGCCCGCTGTAGCCCCGGGCTGAGTCCGGTTGCCGAGTGCAGATCCAGGTGCAGTGGGGCGTTGATATAGGTCTCTACCAAGGGGCGCAGGTCGTAGATGCCGGAGATCAGCAAGCCCGCGCGAATGGGGCAGGGCACGCAGCCGAGGCTGTGCCAATCGACATGCATCATCATGGCGCACAGGTGGGCACCGGCCGAACTGCCGGCTACCACGATGGGCAAGCCGGGGTGCTGTCGGCGGATGGCCACAATTGCCGTTGCGCATTGCTGCACCATGTCGCCAATCGTGGCGTGCGGGGCCAGCCTATAGTTGAGCGCGGCGTAGGCCCAATCGTGCTGCAGGAATGGCCCGGCCATGAAGCACGTGTCAAACGCTGACAATGCCTGCCAGTAGCCGCCATGTATGAAGACCAGGACAGCTTTCGTCCTGCCTGAGGCGGGCTCAAACAGCAGGGCATATTCATCCTCCGCCAGGCCGTAGGCGATCTGTCGGTTCGGATAGTGCGACAGTGCCTGATCGCTTTTAGAGGCATACAGCTGGACTGTCTGCTCGTAGCACCTCGCGGCGGTGCTGGGCGAATAGGCTTGTTCAAGCTCACTGGGTTTTTTATTAGTGTTCATGACACCTCCCTTGTTATGCCCAGTTTATGCCTGGCATGCAGAACGTTTTTTTCTATTTCTGCCTGATCGGGAGGCCCACCAGAAATGATTTTGCTGATCCGGGGCTTCTGACGTAAATTCGTCTCTTTGCGACCCAGCGCAGTCGACATCGTCCTTCGAGGCCCGTTATGAGCGAGACGCTAACCACCTTTGACCTGAGCATCCTGGCGCACCTGCAGACAGACCCAAGGATGTCGATGACCAGCCTGGCCGAGCGGATGAACAGCTCGGTATCGCCTTGCTGGCGACGGGTCAAGCGTATGGAGGAGCAAGGGGTTATTTGCGGATACGACCTAAGGTTGGACAGGAAGGCACTGGGCCTGGGAATCGAGGCGTTTGTCTTCGTCAACATCACCTCACACCTTGAAAAGGATGCCGCCGAGTTTGAGGCATCGCTGCAATCGATCGATCAGATCCTGGAGTGTTACATCCTCTCGGGTAACGAGGACTATCTGCTGAAGATCGTCGCGGCAGACCTGGATGCGTTCGCGAGTTTCAGCCGCAGGGTCCTCGCGGCGCTTCCACATGTCGAAGAAGTGCGCAGCGCGTTCGTCATGCACAAGATCAAGCAGAGCAGCAGATTGCCGATACCGCGCGGCTAGACTGAGCAAGCGCACGGGGGGGTCAGTTGTGTAATACGATATTTAACATAATATACATTATGCGAACCAATCTATGCAGGCTTGGGGGCCGGTGGCGGTCAGATTTGGAGCTAGGCCCAGGCCTCGATCACTCTCCTGCAACTCGTGCCTGCGCCTCAGCGAGGTAATCCAGGACGAACGGATCCTGAGAACCTCGCTCCTTGTAATAGCCAACCACGTAGGCTCGCGTCCAACGCAGCAACCTTATTGAGCACCAGGTCGAAAAACTTCCAACGGCTCGACTCATATGGATACCGGCTGTTGGTGAACACGTCGCGCTATCTCTCGAAGAAATCTTCCTGGCTGCCCAGGACCAGCTACTACGAATCGCTTTGGGCATCTCATGGAGCAACGCCAACAGATCGTGTTCATCAGGTGTTTGACGGCTGGTTTTGCCGACGTTTTTCATCAGAAGCTTTCAGGTAATGATGAGTGCTTTGAAGCATCCAGCTTGGAAAATGCCCCATTGCATACGCCTTTGACTGGCCGCCGCAGATGGCTAGAGATCTTGATTACTGATAACCACAAGATATAACTAAACTAAAGAAGTATTTAGTTTAGTTATATATGAGCCGAAACCCAATCGATAACATGCTCTGATTCTCACAGTGAAAAGCAGGCTGAACGCCGGAGAAACCGGTCTCAAATTTAGCCGCTAAATCAATAAGGTGTCATAACAGCGCCCCACTCCACCGCTTCGCTGCGAAAACCGAATCGAGCCGTCGCCTAAGACCGCTCAAAAATCACCTCGGTCGGGCACATCCCTGTGCGGCCCCGCTGAAGGCTGCCTTCGGCAGAAGCCTCGTCAATGGCGGAATTTTTAGTAGCGAATCGAAATCACATTGACAAAAAAACCGTTATGCTAAATATAATATCGAATCGAAACCAATAGCCATTCGTCACGGCGCTGGATCCCTATCGCTATCGGCTAACGTCAAGAGTGACCGTTAACATGAAAACAGACAGTCCCTTCGCCCTGCTTCTACCTCCTGCAATGGCACAGTTCGCTGAAGATGCGGGCGTGTACAAAGCCACCAAGCAACCGTTGAAAACCTTTTACCTGGCCATCATCGCGGGTGTGTTCATTTCCATCGGGTTTGTGTTCTACATCACCGCCACCACCGGCATGGCCGGCAGTTCTTGGGGCCTTGTAAAGCTGGTCGGTGGTATCTGTTTTTCCATGGGGCTGATGCTCGTCGTTGTTTGTGGTGCGGACCTGTTCACGTCCAATATTCTGAACGTGATAGCAAAAGCCAGTGGGCGCATCACCTGGGCTCAACTGGCTAAGAACTGGCTGAATGTCTATGTCGGAAACTTGATTGGGGCCCTGTTTTTCGTTGCATTGATTTGGTTCTCCGGGCAATACATGGCCGCCAATGGCTTGTGGGGGCTGAATGTGCTGCAAGTCACCGAACACAAGTTACACCACTCTTTTATTGAAGCTGTCTGTCTTGGCATCCTGGCGAATTTAATGGTCTGCATGGCTGTCTGGATGAGTTATTCCGGGCGCAGCCTGACCGATAAAATGCTCGCAATTATTTTACCGGTGGCTATGTTTGTCGCCAGCGGCTTCGAACACTGCATTGCCAATATGTTCATGATCCCCATGGGGATTGTTATCAAGCACTTCGCCACGGCTGAATTCTGGAGCATCGTCGGCGCAACACCCGAACAATTTGCAAACTTGACTGTCAGTAACTTTGTTTTCGACAACCTGATCCCCGTCACCCTGGGCAATATTATCGGAGGAGGATTGTTGGTCGGCTTAACATATTGGGTAATTTACCTGCGAGCGCCTGAAGGGCAGCGTTAATTACCACAGTACGATGGGCAACGGTTTTCACTGAGTACTGCCCCATCCACTTTAATTTCTGTTCTGTCCACGCTATACCCAAACCGATGAGGAATAGATATGAAAAAACTAACCACGGCTTTTGGCGCTCCAGTCGTCGATAATCAAAATATTCAAACCGCCGGTCCTCGTGGCCCCGCGTTATTGCAAGACATATGGCTGCTGGAGAAGCTGGCCCACTTTGACCGAGAAGTCATTCCCGAGCGCCGCATGCATGCCAAAGGCTCAGGAGCATTCGGCACCTTTACCGTGACCCACGACATCACACAGTACACACGGGCAAAGATCTTTTCCGAGATCGGCAAACAAACCGAAATGTTCACCCGCTTTTCCACCGTGGCCGGTGAGCGCGGCGCCGCCGATGCGGAGCGCGACATCCGTGGCTTTGCCATGAAGTTCTATACCGAAGAAGGTAATTGGGACCTGGTGGGCAACAACACACCGGTGTTCTTCCTGCGTGACCCGCTCAAATTTCCCGACCTGAACCATGCGGTCAAACGTGACCCGCGGACCGGTATGCGCAGCGCCGAGAACCAATGGGATTTCTGGACCCAACTGCCCGAAACCCTGCATCAGGTCACGATCATCATGAGTGACCGTGGCCTGCCCCGGACCTGGCGGCATATGCATGGTTTTGGCAGCCACGCGTTCAGTTTCATCAATGCCAAAAATGAACGCTACTGGGTCAAATTCCACCTGCGCACCCAGCAAGGCATCGAAAACCTGACGGACGCCCAGGCCCAGGAGTTGGTGGGTCGGGACCGGGAATCTCACCAACGTGACCTGTACGAGTCCATCGAAAACGGCGACTTTCCACGCTGGAAACTGTTCGTGCAGATCATGCCGGAACAGCAAGCCGGCACCTATCACATCAACCCATTTGACCTGACCAAGGTGTGGCCAAAAGCCGACTACCCGTTGATTGAAGTGGGCATCATGGAGCTGAACCGCAACCCAGAGAACCACTTTGCCGATGTCGAGCAGGCCGCCTTCTCCCCCGCCAACGTCGTACCAGGCATCAGTTTTTCACCGGATAAAATGCTGCAAGGGCGTCTGTTTTCCTATGGGGACACCCAGCGTTATCGCCTGAGCGTCAACTTCCAGCAAATCCCGGTGAACGCTCCACGGGGGGCGGGCCAGGTAAACAGCTTTCACCGTGACGGCATGATGCGCGTGGACGCCAACGCTGGGGGAAGAACGTCCTATGAGCCGAATACCCGCGGCGAGTGGCAGGAACAACCGGACTTCCAGGAACCGCCCCTGACGCTGGAAGGGGCTGCCGGGCACTGGAATCATCGCGTGGACCCCGACTATTTTTCCCAGCCTGGAGCGCTGTTCAGAAAGATGTCACCGGCTCAGAAACAAGCACTGTTCGATAACACGGCGCGGTCCCTTGCCGGTGTATCAGCCCCCATCGTGCGGCTGCATATCGAGCACTGCACGAAAGCCGACCCCGATTACGGGCACGGCATTATCAAGGCGTTGGAAAGCTGCAAATAACCTTGAATGAAATGCCTGTACATCAACAAATGTTGCACTGGGACCCTGGTTTTACCGGGGTTCCATGTTCATATCGTCAGCGCGCCGCTTAAGAAAACGGATAATAACGCACGTTAATCCCGGCCACCGCGGTGCTGCTGTTCGGCTACTTGAGTTGACATATAGCAATATGCCTTCACGTTTGCGCAAATCAGTCCATCTACTGCACTTATGCTGACCCCATTATGTGAACAATCTGAATAAACAATGCAAACAAGACCCTTGGGGAGTCCCATTTATGACAACTTTGTAATAAAAATCTGAATCGCGGATTTTTTATGAGGGCAATCATGAATATTGCGAGTCAGCGACTAAAAATGTTTACTTATAGGAGAGAATGATTACTATTAGCGCATACCCACCTGAAGGATATGCGTCTGTGATAAGAACCTCTCCGGTGTTTCCCCGATTACAAGCAGGCAACAATGTTTACGGCCTACTCAACTCTCTTCCTTCTGCGATGCTGTGCGAAATGCTCGCGTTTGCGGGCTACGATTTTGTAATTCTTGATCTTGAGCACTTACTTCGCTCCGAAGAAGAAATCATGCATTGTGTCCGCGCCTGTGAGGCTGCTGGCATATCGCCTTGGTTGCGTATACCTGAAGTAGACGAAAAACTGATTGGTCGAGCACTGGATGCTGGTATTGAAGCCATTGTTGTTTCACGTATCGAAAGTGCTGCACAAGTTCAGCGTGCCGTCGATGCCGCCTTCTTTCCCCCGCTGGGAAAACGTGGAATAACCGGTGGACGTATCACCGGCTTCGGTCGGCTGCCATTACCTGAATATATTGATCTGGCCAATCGTCAGACCCCCATTGTTCCGATGATCGAAAGCCGCGCCGGGGTCGACGCTCTTGGCGAGATTCTGCAATTGCCGGGGGTCGGCATGATCATGGAAGGCGCACTGGATCTGTCACTCGATCTCGGCCTGGGCCCCGACCCCGACCCTCTCAATCCCCAAGTCTGGCAAGTGCTGCAAGGCATGGCCGATGCCTGTCTTGGCGCGGGAGTACCGTTCTGCGCCAATCCCCGAACCCCCGAACAGAACGCGCTGTGGCGCGCTCGCGGTGTCCGCAGTTTTCTCGCCGGTGAAGACCGAGGCTTGTTGCATAACGCATTGAAAGCCCGCCTGCATTCTCTCCAGCAGTAAAAATGAGCCAAGTAGTCCTATGAAAACAACAACCTCACTACACTTCTCACTCAGCCTTATCACGTTGAGTATTTGTCACAGCGCCATGGCTGCCGATCAGCCGGCGGACGTGTCCACCGCCCCCACCGGCAGCGTGGTCCTGGCACCGATGACGATTCAGGGGGACGTTCTCGGCACCGCCAGCGATCAGGAAGTGCGCACTTATGCCGGCAGCCGCAGCGTTATCGACTCCAGCGCCCTGGAAAAGGCCAGCGCCCGCGGCCTGGACGATGCGCTGCAACGGGTGCCGGGCGTCAAGATCTTTGACGAAACCGGCACCGGCGCCCTGCCCCAGATCTCGGTGCGCGGGCTGTACGAGAGTCGTAGCGGCAGGATTCAAGCCTTGTCGGATGGCATTCCATTGGCACTGGCCCCTTACGGCCAGACCGGTTTGTCACTGTTCCCCATGACCATGGCCACGGTCGACCGCATTGATATCGTGCGCGGGGGCGCTGCCGTGCAATACGGTCCGAACAACGTTGGCGGCGTGATCAACTTCATCAGCAAGCCGATTCCCCGCGAGTGGGAAACCACGCTGCAGGAGAAATTGACCCTCAACCCCGGCGGGCGCCAGTTGTGGGATAGCTACATGGGCACCGGCGGCTACCTGACCGACAACTTTGGCCTGCAACTGGACATCAACACCCTGGGGGGCGAGTACGGCCGTGAGCACTCCGACACCGATGTACAGAACTACCGCCTGCGCGGCCAATGGAACATCGATGACGATCGCGACCTGAGCTTCGGTATCCAGCGCTATAAAGCCGATATGGACCTGGCCGGTGCTCTCAGCGTGAAGGATTACAAGCGTGATCCTCGGCAATCGACGCGCCCGCTGGACCGCTTCGAGGGCGACACCAATCGCGTCTGGGGGACTTACACCCAGCGTCTGGGCGCCATGGGCCCCTTCGACACGGTAGAGTTCAGCTGGACCAACTTCGCCCACGACAGCTACCGCAACTTCGTGGTAGGCCTGCCGTTCACCCCAAACGGTACGGCAGTCACTAAACAGGACGGCCCACGCAACTTCAAGGTCTGGGGCACGGAGCCACGCATCAGCGCCACCATCGATGGCGACACCGTTGGGCAAACCTGGTTGCTGGGCGCCCGTTATGTCAGCGAAGACATCGATTACAAAGTTAACCGCCAGAACGTCGCCAGCAGCGTGACAACGCCGTTCCGGGACTGGAAGTTCAATGACGACGCCCGTGCGTTCTACCTCAGCAACGCCATCAGCCTGCTCGATCGCCGCCTGACCATCACCCCCGGTGTGCGCTACGAAAATGCGCGTATGGATTACGGTGATGGCATCACCGGGTTCTCACGGGAAAACAAATCCGAAGAATGGCTGCCGGGCTTGACGGTCGGTTATCAGGCGACCGACGCCTGGTACATCTATGCCAATGCCCAGAAGTCCCTGCGCCCGCCGCAAGTCACCCAGATCGTCAAGGAAGGCGATGTCGCCGCCGAGCTGGCGTGGAACTACGAGACCGGTGTGCGCTATACCCCGTGGGACGGCATGCGCGTCGACTTCAATCTGTATCGCATCGATTTCGATGACCAGATCGCCTACAACGCCACGACCGACCGTTTCGACAACCTTGGAAGTACACGTCACCAGGGGTTCGAAACCGAGATTTTCTGGACGCCGCAAGCCCTGCCCAATCTGGACCTGCATGCCAGCTATGCCTACCTCGATGCCAAGCAGCGCAACGGCACCTACAAGGACAACGAAGTCCCGTACTCCTCGCGCAATCAGTTCACGGTTGACGGCCGCTACCGTTTTGCCGAGCACTGGACGTACAACCTTGACGGCCTGTACGTCAGCAGCGCTTACACCGATGCCGCCAACTCGCGCAATGAAGATGCCACTGCCAGCGTCGGCAAACTGCCGGCTTACTGGGTCTGGAACACCGCCATTGCCCGCGAGTTCAAGCTGGACAACAAGAGCGTCCTGACCGCGTCTGCCGGCGTCAGCAACCTGTTCAACCGCGAGTACTACTTCCGCGGTATCGATACCAGCCCATGGGGGCGTCAGCCCGCGCCGGAGCGCTCGCTCACGCTAGGCGTCAACTACCGCTTCTAAAATGCGCCCTTGCGCACCGTCGCCCCTAGGAAAACTGTTATGCAACGTTCATTTGTCATGCTTGCCCATGTCGCCCACCCTGCCATTCTCGAGGGTTTCCTGCCTGCCGCAGACAAACGCGGGTTGCCGATCGTGATCATTACCGATCACGCTCAGGAACACCGGCGCCTGCTCGCCACGTCACCTACCGCATCGCAAGCAGTGCACGTTATCGAATGCGATGTGTTCAATCCGCTGGCGGTCATCGAGACCCTCAACAGCCAGGGCTTGCAACCGGTTGCCGTGTTCTCCAACAGCGATCACCTGCAGACCGCGACAGCGATAGTGGCCGAGGCATTTGAATGCCCTGGCAAGGACTGGCGCATATGCTACGCGGCCAAGAACAAAGCGGCCATGCGCGAGCGCATGCAGCGTCTGGGCTTGCCCGGCCCGTGGTTTCAGGTGCTCACGCCCCACGCCGGACTGCCGAGCGATGCGCCTTGGCCGGTGGTTGCCAAACCGCGCGAAGGTGTGGCCAGCCTGGATGTCCGGTTGTGCCACAACGCCGCCGAACTGAGCCTTTACTGCGAGCAGTTCTGGCAACAGCAACCGGGCCGGGCACTGTTGCTGGAGGCGTACATGGAAGGCCCGCTGTTCACCCTCGAAACCCTGGGTGACGGGCACAGCCTGCACGTGATCGGCGGCTTTGACGTCACCCTGTCGTCCCCACCGCATTTCGTAGAGCTTGCCGCTCGCTGGGATGGCCCGCTGAGCCGCGCCCATCGCACTGCCGCGCTGGCTCAGGTCGCCGCGTTCGGGGTCGGTTTCGGTGTGTGTCACAGCGAGTTCATTTTGACCGCCCAAGGTCCGGTGCTGGTTGAAATCAACTATCGCAGCATCGGCGATGGTCGCGAGTTCCTGCTGGATCGGCTGCTGCCACAGGGGTGGTTCGAGCGCATTGTCGCTCTGCACCTGGGAGGCGAGCTGGCCGCCCCACAGCCGGCACACGCTGCGGCAACGGTTCACTACCTGGTAGCCGATCGTTCGGGACGCCTGGATCAGGCCAGCGCCAGCTTCAACATCGAGCGCGAGGAACACTGGTGCGATTACCGTGCGCTGCACACTGCCGGCGACACCATCACCCTCAGCCACTCCAACAAGGACTACATTGGCGTGCTGAGATTGATCGCACCCGATGACGTGAGTCTTGAAGCGCAGCTGGATGCAACCCTGCACGACCTCAAGTGGGTGGTGGTATGAGCCCGCAGGATCAGGCGTTCATGACTCGACGCATCATCGATTGCTGCCTGCGCGAAGATATCCGCGGGATCGTCAGCCAAGGGCAGATTTGCCCGCTGGCGCCAGACCTGAGGCCGCACGTGCCGGATCAACCCGACACCCACTGGTTGCGAATCGCTCATTTGGGCGGCGACGAACTCTGGTTGCCGGTGACCAAGGCGTATCCGCTACAGGACTGGATCGGTACGGGCGAGGCCTGGATCAAGGTGTCGCCGCAGCGTCACATCGAAATGCAACTCGGCTACCGGCTCTGGCTGGGCCACCTGAGCCACGGCCTGGATGAAGATAGCCTGAACCTGTTCGCGGCGTATCTGAAAGAAGCCGATTGCGCGGCTGAACACCGGGCCCTGTGCAACCAAGCGTATCACCGTCATGCGCCCATGCTGAGCGAGGCGCTTGATGTGCAGGACTGGTCGCAGAGGCTGCTGAAAATCGACCAATTGGCCAGCTACCTGGATCACCCGTTTTATCCAACGGCACGGGCCAAAAGCGGCTTTGATGCCACTGCGCTCAAAGGCTACGCGCCAGAGTTCGCACCGCGCTTTGAACTCAACTGGCTGGCGGTTCCCAACCAGGCACTGACCCTGACCTGCCCACAGCCGCCGCACTGGCCGGACTTCGAGGCGGTCGGCTTGCCACTGAGCTTGCAAAACAGCCATGTATTGCTGCCAGTACACCCGCTGACCTGGGACGAACTGGAGCACTTTGGCCTGCCTGAGGGCACATTCAAGGCGCCACGCACTGCCATGCAGGTCGAGCCTACGCTGTCCGTGCGCACAGTGGTCTGCGTGCAGCAACCTCAGTGGCACATCAAATTGCCGTTGTTGGTCAGCACGCTCGGCGCACGCAATCTGCGCCTGATAAAACCCAGCACCCTCTACGACGGTCACTGGTTCCAGACCACTCTGATGACGTTGGCCGAGCGCGACCCCACCCTGGCCTCACGTTATGTGCATGTCGATGAACAACACGGTGGCCATGCCGCCGAAAGTCGCCATCTGGCCTATATCGTACGCCGCTACCCGACAGGGCTTGAGAACACCACCCTGGTGCCTGTCGCGGCACTGGCCGCCCCGCTTGCCGATGGGCGCCTGTTTCTCGAACAACTGGTCGAGCGCTTCCACGGCGGTTCGCTGCAACAATGGCTGGAGGAGTATCTCGATCTGTTGCTTCAGGTCCACCTGCGACTGTGGCTGCAGTATGGCATCGCGCTGGAGGCCAACCAGCAGAACGCCGTCTTGATATTCGAGCAGGGTCAGCCATTGCGCCTGCTGATGAAGGACAACGACGCCGCGCGCCTGTGGCCGCAGCGCTTTGCAACGGCTTGCCCGGATCTTGCTGATCTGCCGGCAGCCTTGCAGGACGAGCGCATTCGCGTCGACGGCAGCCAGGCCCTGGCCGAGATGTTCTGCACCATTACCTTGCAGTTGAACATCGTTGCGATCCTGGAAGCGATAGCCACCGCAGGCCTGGCGTCCCGATCCAGCCTGTACGGCACGCTGCGTCAGCGTCTCATGGGGGGCCTGGAACAACTCCAGGCGCAAGGCATCGACTGTCACGATGCGCACTTCTGGCTGCTCGATCGCCCGAAACTGCCGGTCAAATACTTGCTCAGCGCCGGCAGCCTGTTCAGCAAGGCGCATTCCGGGGCCAGCGACATCAATAAGTTCTATGGCTACAGCGCAGCCAACTTCCTGCTGGCGGAGGCTGCATGCAAAGGCGTCTGATCACCAGCGTCTTGCTGGGGCATTACCTGTCTGCCTTCACGGCGCTGGGCATTCCGTTGTACCTGCCGCGCATCCTCAACGACCTGGCACCGGACACTCCCGGCTGGGCCATCGGCGTGCTGTTCGTACTGCCGACCCTCTGCACCGCGCTGGCGGCGCCGATCTGGGGGCGCTGGGCCGATCGCAACGGTTGTCGCCTGTCTTTGCTGCGTGCGCATGCCGGGCTGTTTGCGGGCTTTCTGCTGGCCGGCTTCAGCCCCAATCTAACGGTGTTTGTCCTGGCATTGATCATTCAGGGCACCTTTGGCGGTGCAATGGCGGCATCCAACGCCTACCTGTCGACCCAGTTCAAGGGGGGCGATTTGTCTCGCGCCCTGAACTGGACACAGTATTCAGCACGCCTGGCGATGATCAGCGGCCCGATCCTGTTGGGGCTGTTGACTGCGCAGGGCTTGGGGCTAGAGCTGTATCGCTACCTGGCCTGGTTACCCCTGCTGGCTTTCGTGCTTATCCTGCCGCTGCCCAAGGACGCCCCCAGGCATGCCTTGGCCAATAAGAAAACAGAACCCCTGGGCGAACTGCCGGTAGACATGGCGCGATTACTGGCGGTGCAATTTCTGTTCAGTTTCGCGATGGTCGTCACCTTCCCTTACTTCGTGCCCTTCGGCGAGCAACTGAACATTGGCAACGATGCCCTGATCGGCGTGCTCTACAGCCTGCCGCACCTGGTTTACCTGCTGGCCTTGCCCTGGGTTCAGAAGCATCAGGGCAACCTGCTGTTGCCGGGGCTGGCGTTGCTGGCGATCAGTAACGCCCTGCAATTCTGGAGCGTGCAGGCTGAGCTGCTGTTCGCGCTGCGCCTGCTCAACGGTGCCGGCATGCTGCTCAGTTTTGTCGGGCTGCACCGATGCCTGAGCCAGCGCAGCCAAAAAGGCAGCGCCGGTCGCCTGTTTGGCTGGTTCGACTCCAGCGGCAAATGGGCCGGCACCGCTGCCGGGGTCACCGCCGCGCTGGTCAGTCAGGCCTGTGGCATCGCTTCGCCCTTTCTCGTTGCGTGTCTGGCGGCCATAACCGCCATGGTACTTGCCCGTCCGCTATTGATCGCTTCCCGGGAGATTCCGGCATGACGCTTGCTCTGAATACCACATCACAAAACACTGTCTCCCTCCATGACCATGCACTCGATGGTGAGGCCGAACGGCATGCCATCGAATGCCTGCTCAACTGCTATTTGCGTGAATACGCCTTGCCGCGCAACGAAGCGAATCTGAACTATCAGGCACAGGATCTGCCGATGAGCCTGCGCCAGGCCAACGCTCGCTGCATCGGCATTCGCCTGCCCAGTGGCCGGCTGATTGTGCGCATCGACCGCTGTAGCCTGCTGGGCCGTTGCCACTACTTAAGCGGCCCTTATTTCAAAGGCCACAACCAGAGCTGGCGCCCCTTGAGTGCCGCCGAGCTCGCCCGCCTGCTCTGCACCCCGCTGAGTGGCGTCGAGCGCGTCAGCGAGATGCTGCAACAAGTCGCTAACAGCTTGCAGATCACCCGCACCTTTTTGCGTCACTCACGCCCAACCGAAGCCACCGACAGCCTGCTGGCCTCCGAACAGCACCAGCTGTGGGGCCACGCGCTGCATCCGACGCCGAAAAGTCGCGAAGGCATTTCCCATGAGGATTTGCTGGCCTGCTCGCCGGAAGTCGGCGCCCGCTTTCAATTGCACTGGTTCAAGGTCGATCCGACGCTGATTCGTCATCAGGGCGAGGACCCGCGCAGCACGCTGCAGCACCTGTCGGGGCGCGACGATGCCTACCCGTGCCACCCCTGGGAAGTCGCCCGCGTGCTGGCCGACCCGCTGGTACAGCGCGCGCAACAAGAAGGGTTGATCCAATACCTCGGTCCACTGGGGCAGGCCATGTACCCGACGTCATCGGTGCGCACGCTCTACCATCCGCAAATGGCCTATTTCATGAAGTTCTCGATGCACGTGCGCCTGACCAACTGCGTGCGCAAGAACGCCTGGTATGAACTGGACAGTGCCGTCGCCCTCACCCGTCTGCTCGGCCCGGTCATGGACGCCCTGGCGACACAGCAACCCGGCTTCAGGCTGATGCCCGAGCCCAGCGCCACCAGCCTGGACCTCAGTGCTCTGGGGACGCTGGAGCAGGCCCGCGAAGTCACCGAGTGTTTCGGTATCGTCTACCGGGAGAATCTTCCCCTCGCTGACCGCAAGCAACATCAACCGCAAGTGGCAATGGCGCTGTTTACCTGGGATCGGCAAGGTCGCAGTGTGTGCCGTCTGCACGTGCAGCGTTATGCCGACAGCACCGGCTTGAGCATTGAGCAAGCCACGCTGAACTGGCTGCAGGCCTATGCCAGCCAGATGCTCGGCGGCGTGCTGTATTGCCTGTTCCGCCAGGGCGTGGCATTGGAGCCGCACTTGCAGAACACCGTCATCGGTTTCGCTGAAAACGGGCTGCCCAGCCGGGTCTGGATTCGCGATCTGGAGGGCACCAAGCTGGTGCCTGAAATCTGGCCCGCCGAACGACTGAGCGCACTGGATGAACGTACCCGCAGTTCGGTGTACTACAGCGCGCAAAAGGCCTGGCAACGAGTGGGTTACTGCGCATTGGTGAACAATCTCGGCGAAGCGATCTTCCATCTGGCCAACGGCAGCGGCTCGCTGGAGCAGCAGTTGTGGGCACAGGTCGGCGACCTGCTGCACGTGCAATCCGCGCGCCTGGACCATCCGACAGAACTGCGTGAGCTGTGCGCTGGCGCCCCTTTCCCCAGCAAGGAAAACTTCATGACTCGCCTGATGATGCGTGCCGACCGCGAGGCAGGCTACACCTGGTTGCCCAGTCCGCTGGCGGTGGTTGATAAGAGGAAGCGCGCATGAGCCTTCCCGTTGCCGTGACCCAGCGCATCCTGCAGCTCAAGGCTGAGCACGACGCGCCCTTATGCGCCTACGTCTACGACCTGCCCGCCCTTGAACGCCACATAAAGGCGATGCGCCAGGTTCTGCCGGAAAACTGCGAACTGTTCTACGCGGCCAAGGCCAATCCGGAAGCCCAGGTGCTGAAAACCCTGGCGCCGTGGGTCGACGGTTTCGAGGCGGCCTCTGGCGGCGAACTGACGTGGCTGCATGAACAGTGCCCCGACCAGCCGCTGATCTTTGGCGGCCCTGGCAAGCTTGATCGCGAACTGGACATTGCCCTGCAATACCGGACGTCGGCGTTTCATGTCGAAAGCCTGACCGAACTGCGCAGCCTGGCACGTATCGCCCGCGAACGGGGAACCCAGGCTCCAGTCATGCTGCGGCTGAACCTGAAGCTGGCCCAGGCCCCGCAAAGCCGCTTGGTCATGGGCGGCAAACCCACACCGTTCGGCCTGGATGAAGAGGGGCTGGCAAGTGCCCTGCAGTTGCTGCGCGAAGAACCGTCTCTGGCGCTCAAGGGCCTGCACTTTCATCTGTTGTCGCACCAGTTGGATGTCGACGCGCACCTTGAATTGATCCGCAGCTACTTCTTAACCTTCCGCCAACTGTGTTCAGGCTACAACCTGCAACTGCCGCTATTGAATGTCGGCGGTGGAATGGGCATCAATTATCAGGATGCGGCGCAGTCTTTCGACTGGGCACGCTTCTGCCAGGGCCTGCAGGCGCTGATCAATCAGTACGACATGGGCGCAACCCGCGTACGTTTCGAGATCGGCCGCTTCATCAGCGCGGCGTGTGGCTACTACGTCATGCAGGTGCTAGACATCAAAAGTAGCCATGGCGAGTTTTTTGCCATCGGCCACGGCGGCACTCACCACTTTCGCACACCCTCGGCTCAAGGCCACGACCATCCTTTCACGGTATTGCGAGGCTCTCAGCCGCCTCAGATCAGTAATCAAACCGTCACACTGGTAGGCCAACTTTGTACACCCAAGGACGTTCTTGCCAGGCAGCAGCCGGTGGCACAGCTGGCGATTGGTGACCTGCTGGTGTTCACGCTCGCGGGCGCCTATGCCTGGAACATCTCACACCAGAACTTCCTGATGCACGAGCCGCCCTTGAAGGTTTTTATCGAGAGCTGATTGCACATGAACACACCAGCCGGCGCCCTCCTCCTGCCACGCCTCATTGCCGACGGTTTAATGAACTTTGCTTTCGAGAACAGTATCAATCACTGGGACCCCGCCCAGGGGGTTTCTGGATGACCCTGCACCTGGGGTGGTTGATGTATCTGAATGGAGGCAGTGGGTCTGCATGAGTGCTGCCTTTGTTTCTTCCTTTCGATATTCAGTCATTAAAGGACACGCACATGGCCATGGTTTATCAATCTGTAGGCGAACGGCTTCAGGCTCAAGGAAACAGCGAGGCCTACGGGCAGTTCAATGAATTCTCCCGTCTGTACGAACGCGGCGGTGACCGGGAGCTGAACGGCAAGCCGTCGTTCACCGTCGACCAGGCTGCGGCGAAGATCGCCGGCAACAATGCCTGGCGACCGGCTGAGGGCGCGGATGAGATCAGCCTCACCTATGCCTTTCGTACCAGCGCCGACGCGAATACCCTCCAACAGGCGGGGATCGACGGGTTTAGTGAGTTCAGCGACACGCAGAAAATCCAGGCGCGCGCATCGATACAGTCCTGGACGGATGTGGCGAATATAACCTTGACCGAGGTGGCGGCAGATGCGTCGCCGAGTATCACGTTCGGCAATTATTCCCAAGGCGGCTGGGGAGATGCATTCAACCTTTCAAGCACCCGAGGGGCACCTGGGGACGTACAACGCGAGGTCGTTTCCGCTCAGGTCTGGATGGGGCCCACCACCCAGGACCCGGCCCTCGGAAATGCCGGGCGCCTGAGCCTGACCCATGAGTTCGGCCATGCGCTGGGCCTGGAGCACCCGGGCGCATACAACGGTGCCTCGGCGAGTTACGAGAACAACGCCGGGTATGCCGAAGACACCCAAGGCTACTCGCTCATGAGCTACTGGAGCGAGAGCAATACCCGCCAGGACTTCTCGCAGAGGACCACGACGATCGAGGAGATTGACGGCAACCTGTACCAGGTTACCCGAACCACCCAAGGCTACAGCGCCGCGCCGCTGCTCGACGACATTGCGGCCATCCAGCAGGTTTATGGCGCCAATACCCAAACGCGCAGCGGTGATACGGTGTATGGCTTCAACTCCAATACCGACCGCGATTTCCTCACGCTTACTGCCGACAGTGCCAAGCCGATCTTCGCCGTATGGGACGCCGGCGGAAACGATACCCTGGACTTCTCCGGTTTTACCCAGGACCAGAAGATCAACCTCAACGAAGGCGCGTTCTCCAACGTCGGCGGCTTGGTCGGAAACGTCGCGATCGCCCAGGGCGTAACGCTGGAGAATG
>Ga0180008_1000301_pt1 | contig 47281 bp, 41 predicted proteins | sample MM_PW_MetaG_FD_121121 | JGI IMG/M metagenome (GOLD analysis project Ga0180008, IMG submission 121121) | Groundwater microbial communities from the Aspo Hard Rock Laboratory (HRL) deep subsurface site, Sweden - MM_PW_MetaG | ecosystem: Environmental > Aquatic > Deep subsurface > Groundwater... | reverse complement strand
TTTCCACGCTTGCCGAGTGCAGCGGGCTGCCAGGATGGCAGCCGCAAACGTCAGATTGGATTTTAGTTTTTGAAATTCTTTCACGGTGCCTTTAGAAAAAAACAAACCTCCGCCTGAATTGCCGGTGGTGAAACCCCTTCCACGCTGCCTGTAGAAAAAGACAACCAGCAAACGTCTGCCTCAATTAAAGGACTTATAGGCCGTTTACATAGCCTATGCAAAAATTAGTGGGAATTCATAAGCTTGCACTCTGCCTTGTAGAAAAAATAAATCTATCTTATAATCTAAATGAAAATAATTGTCATTAACATGCGGATATATTTAGACTGTTATGCCTGCTTTATCAGCCAGGCAATTAGAATGGCGCGGATTGCCGGCTTCAGTAAAAAAAAAGAACTCCAAACGGTGCGGGAAATACTGGCAGAACTTTTAAAAATATCACCAGGTGTTAAACCGCCGGTATTTGCCGGCATAATGCAAAAAATCATCAGTTCTGCTATTCCTGATAAAAAAAATCTTGACATCTATTGGAAAATTAAACGAAATTCTAACGACTGTATCCTGAAAATGTATGCAGCTCTGCAGCACAGAGTTAATCATTCCAGCGACTCTGTATATGAAGCACTGAGACTTACCGCAGTTGGCAATATTATCGATTATGCGGCATTTAATCAGCACACAATTAACATACGCGCTGAAATAGAAAAACTAATTTCTACAAAATTTACAAAAGAACATGTACGGCTTTTTAAAAAAAAAGCGGAAAAAGCTGAAACACTTTTACTCATCTGCGATAATGCCGGCGAAATCGTATTTGATATGCTGCTTGTCACTGTGCTTCAGAAGGAGTATCCCTCACTCGAGATCATAGCCGCAGTTAGGGATATTCCGGTTTTGAATGATGCGACAATACTTGACGCAGAACAAATCAAACTCGGTAACGTCTGCCGCGTAATATCCAGCGGCTCGCGCATTCCGGGAACAGTACTGAAAAACTGCAGCAGTGATTTCCGGAATATTTTCAGAAAAGCGGACATTGTAATCAGTAAAGGCCAGGGAAACTATGAGACGCTGCATGCGTGTACGAAAAAAAATCTGTTTTTCTCATTCATTACCAAGTGTAATATCGTATCAGTACATGCGGGCTTTCCCCGCGGCTCCCTGATGTTTATAACTCACAAAAGGAAATAATTATGCAGCAAAACGACACGCACACAAATGGTCAGGGAAAAAAAAATTTTTCTCAGGAAAATGTTGCAAATTTCAATAAAAAAATTCTTGTGATGAGCAATAAAGGCGGTGTAGGGAAGAGTACGGTAAGTGTTAATCTTTCCTACGCGCTCGCACTTAATAAAGGCAAACGTGTTGGCATTCTAGATGCGGATATACATGGACCTTCGATCAATAAAATGCTCGGTATTTCGGAAAAAAAACTTTTATTGAATGAAAACGGAAATCCCGGTCCGATTCGGGTACATGACAACTTCTTTGCGTTGAGCACCGCAGTGTTTATCGAAAAAGAAGATTCTCCGGTAATTTTCCGAGGACCAATGAAAATGAAACTGATTTCCCAGTTCATTGAAGATATTCAGTGGCCTTCTCTGGATTATCTCATAATTGATTCATCTCCGGGAACAGGTGATGAACCACTTTCAATTATTCAGCTCCTTAACGGGATTGACTACGCAGTAATCGTGACTACACCTCAGGAAGTTGCCCAGCTCGATGCGCAAAAAGGGATAAATTTTTTAAAGCAACTTGGCGTAATGAAAATCGGAATTATTGAGAATATGGCCGCGCTCGTATGTCCGCATTGTCATACACAAATACAGCTCTTTAATAATGGTAATACTGAGGATTTTTCTAAAAAGTATAATGTGCGCTTTCTCGGTTCAATACCTTTTGAACCGGAAATAGGAATTGCATCCGACAACGGAAGGCCATATGTATATGATTATAACAAAAGGGCATCAGCTGAAAAAATCACTGCTATTGCGGAAAAAATTGAACAGGAATTAATTACGGTACGTATGGATACTGTCAGCGGCTGAGCTGAGGTAATTCACCCCAAACCAGCAGATGAGCACCGCTGCAAAGGCAGCGAGTAAAAAAATATTCATTCCAACAGTGTGCCGGCCTTCCCATTTTTTCTCTGTCTGCTGCTGTTGTATCGAAACGCGCCAATCAAAATGTAAAAAAAGAGCATAGATCAGCCAGGTTATGAGTGCCCAAACCTCTTTTGGATCCCACCCCCAGTAATGCGCCCATGCTTTTTGTGCCCAAATCGCGCCCATTAACATTCCGAGCGTAATCAGTGAAAATCCAATCCTTACCGTATTTCTGATTGCCAAAATGTTATCAGAAATCGGCCGGCCCGTCAATTTCATATACAAATTACGCCCGGCCATCAGAGCGGAACATGAAAACAGCGCATATCCCAAAATATAGGTGAGTACATGCGGAATAAACCACGGACTTTGGAGCGCGGGCATCAGTGTTTTATCAAAAATACCCGGCTTACAGTAATTTATTGTCAGGAACACAAGTGAAACGAAGATACCATAATAAATGATCCAGCGTTGTCTGAGATTATGAAAAAGAACACAACCCAGAAGAGGAAGAAAAAAGGAGTACCACAGCCGTGTCTCCCCGCTTGACCGCATTGGCGGACGTTCAAGCGTTATCCATAGTGAAAGCAGGTATATTCCGATACAAGTACTCAGTGAAAAGGCGGCGATTAACGCAATTTTACCGCGCTTTTCGCAGGGCTGAAGAATGGATACTAGGAAAAGGAGTACGAGCAGTACCGCTGCAGTGTAAAGCAGGTACTCATAGTGTATAACCACAGGCAGAATGCTTTATTTATTAAAAATTAAATAAATGCGTCTTTAAGTTTAACCGTACTTTGAGTCGCTTGTACAGGATGTAACTCAGTCCGCGGCAGTATACTGATCTTTTCATATATGGACGTTTGTTTCCCGCTCGTTTTTTCGGAAATCAGAATTTTAAAAATAAACTCTTTTTCCTGTGTTTCATCATATGCCGGAACCGGGTCGGCAAGAAACGAGTATAGACCCTGAGTGTTTTCATGAATGAGGTACGGGTTACTGAATGGACTGAGTTTTGATGTGAGAATTTCATCGTTCAGATAGACAGTGACTTCTACGTCCTTTTTTTTTTCCAGAGTATCTGCATCAAGAACGCATCCGTAATACCGGGGAAAACAGTAGTAATACCTGCTTTGTACATTCACGCGCTGACTTGAATCTTTTCCGCCGGTCCGCCTTGAAAACACAGAAACTGCCTCAAAGAACAGCTGCAGTACATCAACTTTACTCTGCGCATTTTGTTCGTTTCTTTCAGTGAGATAATAATTTACACCCCGCTGGGATGAAACATACCGCGGAGAGAGTCTGTTCAGCATATAGCAGATTATATCTTCACGTGTTGATTCGGAAAGAACAATATTCTGATTGCTCAGGTACTGTTCATTGAAAAGATTTTTCACTGCTGCATTGACTTCAGTTTCCGTCATGTTTTGTATCACGGCATCACCTCCTGCAATTATGTTTTTTGTAAACTTTAATATTACTATTAATCATCATCATCATCGTCATTGAAACTGAGCTGATCATACAACACATCGTCGATGTAAACTGAAATTGTTCCGCTGCCGAAAGTCCGGTATGGTAAATCAAGATTTACGCCGGGAAAAAGTTCTTCGGAAAAGCGGTATTCTGAACCAAGTTCATCTTTTACTGATATTTGCACGAGGCGAAGCACAGGTTTAAGCACCTCTACAGCATTCTGTTCAAAGGTGGCGATATCAGGAAAATCTTTCCGGTTTTTTTCCGTATCGGGTGACAAAGCTGATTTTACGACCGCAAGATCTTCTGCATTTCTATAAGGTACCACAATTGAATATACTCTGAGCTGTTCTCTTTTCGGTTGTCCTACGGCCGGTCCCTTTAAAACGCCTACTTCAAATGAAATAGCGTCGCCTTTCGTCAAAGATGTTCCCGCTCTGGGATTCTGGTTAAATATTTTTCCTGCATGCCGCGCCGAGGCGGTTTCAACAGTTTTGAACGTAACTTCAATGCCGAAATCATTATATTTATTTTCTACATCTTTAAAGTTCTGCCACCGGTAATTTGAGACAATGAGTACATTTGTTGCAATACCGGAACTGACCAGGAACATGATGTTTTGATTTACGTTAAGCTGCGCAAAAGCCGACGGTGACTGACCTATGATATTTCCTTTTTCGATATTTGTTGAGTACCGGGAAATCTCGGAGATAATTGGAATTTTTTCAAAGGCTGAATAAAGTAAAAACAGATCGGCTTTTGCCTCATTAACCGGCAGCCCGGTATAATCGGGCATACGGCTTATTTTTTGGCCCAAACTGACCACTAATTCGATAGTGCGGCCTGCCTTAACTACACTGCCGGGTTCAGGTTTTTGCGAAATAACATGATAATGCGGGATAGTGCGGTGATATGTCTGCCGTATATAAGGGGAAAGTTTGTTCTGCTGAAGAATTCTGAAAACCTGAAGGAGTTCCATTTGGTAGAACTGGGGGAGTTTGTATTCATCGCCCTGTTTTAATAAGATGACAAAAATGATGGAGAAAATAATCCCAAAGAGTACCACACACCAGAGTGCGAATCTCAGCAGCACACGGGCAGCAACAGCTTCCTGACTGCTGCCGGAAAAAAGCAGCTTAAGGGTGCTGAACATGAAAAGTTTCAGCCAGCCTGCATCCCGCTGAATGCGGCAGCAAGAGTAAAACACAGTGTAATGCTTTCATTGATGGTACTTTCGGTTACGAGTGCATCTGATTTGACTTCATACACGAATAACCTTAACGGTATTGTACCATCATGCAGTAAAAAAATTTCGGTTTTCTCCGGAAGTTGACTGAAGAGCTGCCGGGACCATTCAGCTTCTTCCAGTTTGCCTGACCGTAAACCGGAATACTTTTTAATAATTATTTTTTCTATTGCATCAGGAAAACGCCGGATAGTATCAGGATATTTTGATTTTTTTTTAGTACCCGCACGTGCATATTCATCATCGTTTTTAATACAGTAAAAGGATTCATCGCGGAAAGGCAACACACGTTTGATAATAGCGTATGCTTCATCAAATGGTTTAATGCAAAATTTTTTTTCTTCCGCAGATTTGATTATTTCAAGGCGCACACTGCAGCTGAGCTGCCAGTCCGCTTTATACAGCATAATATCATCCGGTCTGATACCGAGTAGGTTTTTCTTAACTTTTCCTTTGGCGCCTTGATAATTCCTGAGAACGAATTCGCGAAATAAGTAATTGCGCGATTTTTCATGAAGCCCCATTTATATACCCAGTTTATTAATAATCGAAATGTATTTATCGTAATATTTTGATTCGGCAAATTCTTTGATTTTTTCATCGGGTAAGTGATCGAGCAATACATCGAGATACCTGAATAAATCAGCAAGTTCTGAATCTTTAACTGATTCTGTTTTCGCAGGTTTGGTTTTTACGGTTTCCGGTATATCCGGTACATGTACCGCGTTTTTAATATCATCTTCGGTAATAGTTCCGTCAAAAGCAGTATCTTCTTTAAAATCCGGTTCCGGAAGGGTTTGTGATTCCTGCAATTCGTCGATTTGGTCTATCTGGTCAATTTCATCAAGATCAGGAAGATCTTCTATTTCCTCGAGGTTTGGTGTGGAAGTGATTTCCTCAGGCTCAGATGAAATTTTATCTGAGGTGCTGTCATTTTTGACAGAGGAGTCTTTTGCAGACGATTCACGAATGTTTGTATCTTGTTTTGCTTCAGCAGGGTCAGAGCTGTCAGCTTCATTCGGAGCAATTGCGTCGGTTTTTCTTTCCTCAGACTGTTTCGGGACAGAAGATGGCTTTTCGAGAACGACATCTGCTTCTTTCATTATCTCCTGCTCAAAATCAAGAGAATCATCGATACTTTCTGAATTGAGTTTTTCCCCGTCTGTTTCAATTTCTGTGCTGCGGGCAATGTGCGATGTATCTTCTGGAATTTCATCAATATCCTGGACGATAGAATCAATTTCTTCACCCGATACACTCACAATATCGCTGCTTTCGTCAGCTTCCGATAGTCCTCTGCTTAAATCCTCTTCCTGCGCCGGCAATACGTTTTCTTCGGACTCCCCGGCATCTGTGGCGGTTCCAAGGTCAAGTACCTGAGAATCGTCTACATCGCTGAGAATATTATCCATTTCATCAGATGAAAGTGCTATAGCATCTTCGTCGGCATCGCCGGTTGTTTCGGATTCTTGCGGGGAAATATCCATTTGTCCGGCAGAAGCAGATTCCGGCAGCTGAACAGCATCATCCAGTGAAGGCAATCCTTCGTCGAGCGGTGTAACTTCATCAGGGGCTGGTAAATCTGCATCCAGCGAGGGTAAATCTTCATCGAGGGAGGGTAAATCTTCATCGAGGGAGGGTAAATCTTCATCGAGGGAGGGTAAATCTTCATCAAGGGAGGGTAAATCTTCATCAAGGGAGGGGAGTTCTTTCCCGGTTGACGCTTCACTTTCTATTTCGGGCAAATCTGCATCCAGCGAGGGAAGTTCTTCTTCTTCAAGGATAACTTCCTTCCCTTCAGTAAGTCCCTCATCTGCAGGCATTTCCGCAGCCTCTTGATTCAGATCAACGCTTGGAAGAGAATCATCAATACTCTGCCCATCGTCAGGTTCTGAAGCATCCATAGCAACGTCGGGAGTATCATCAAGGGACACATCTGTGTCCGCAAGTGCGGAAGCCCCGTCGTCAGACGCATCATCCTCTGTAGAAGGAACTTCAGGCGTGTGAAAATCTACCTCGGATATTTCAGCACTTCCAAGGATACTATCCATTTCTTCGCCGGATAGACAGATATCCTCATCGTTTCCGCTATTGTTGTTTTCTAGTATATCGTCTGCCATCGGTATTACTGCTTTTTATACTTACTGCCGTACTGCCTTCTTATTCCTTTTCCCTTTTTTTTGGTGTCCAGAACTTTCCTATTTCATTAAGATTAATAATCTCAATCGCTTTTATTTCGTTTCGATATAACGGCCGATAAACAAAAAATTTCCCGTGAAGACCGCATATCCTGATTAAATCCGCGTATGTATCACCTTTTTTTAACCGTACCCTTCCCAGGACCTGATTATTAGAAACCACTGTAACGGTGAAAAATCGGGCTATTTCCGTACCGGACTGTGTAGTAACCTCGCTTTTAACATGTTCTTTTACTTTATTTCCCGTTAAATGCGTTTCAATATACCAGGCCACGGTATTTACCGCAGCTGCAAGAACCGTTACACCAGCGCATTTTACAAGAAATTTACCTTTTTCTCTGTTTAGTATCGACATTTTTATTCAATAATTAAAGTAACCTTAGGAAAAAACACCCGACATAATTTTACTATTGTAAATATGAAATAATACTCCACCGGAAAGAAATTTGATTTTTTTCCGATTTACAGGTAATATGTGAGTACCTTTGAAACCGGGGCTGATATGATATTCAAATATGTGTTACTAATTATTTTCTGCAAACTTCTTGCTGAAATTATCCTTGAATTGTTAAACCGCACGCATATAAAAAAATGCGCACAATCGATACCCCAAAAAATTGCGGATCTGATTGACAAGGATGTATTTAATAAATCAATACCCTATATTCTGGAAAAAAATAAATTTTCAATAACTGAAACAATTTTTGACACAGCGGTACTCGCCGTTTTACTCATCTCTTTCATTTTTCCTGCTGTATTCGGATACAGTTACTCTTTTTTCACGAATTCACCTATCGCCGCACAAATTATGGCTTTACTGCTTTCCGCTTTTATCATGCAAATTCCCGGAATTCCATTTTCTTATTATATGCAGTTTCATATTGAACAAAGATACGGTTTTAATAAAAGCAGTATAGGCCTGTGGATCTCGGATTTTGTCAAAGGCGCTGTGCTGAGTGTGGTGCTGGTTTCTGTTCTCGGAGGAGCTGTATTAAAACTTGTGCACATATTTCCTGATAACTGGTGGCTATTAGCCTTCGCTTTTACTGTCCTCTTTCAAATCCTCCTGCTTATTCTATATCCGAGAGTAATTATGCCCTTGTTCAATAAATTTACCCCTCTTGCCGAAGGACCTGTAAAAGAACGACTGCTCTCACTTGCCCGCCAGTGTAATTTTCCCGCATCAGGAATCTTTGTAATGGACGGAAGTAAACGATCAGGCCATTCAAATGCCTTTTTCACCGGTTTCGGAAAATTCAGGCGTATCGTTCTGTTTGATACGCTCATCGAGCAGCTCAGTACCGAAGAACTTGCGGCAGTACTTGCGCATGAAATCGGCCATTATAAAATGGGTCACGTAGTGCGCAGACTGATACAATCCGTTGTATTTATGGGCATCAGTTTCCGGGTGATCTTTTATCTTTCACTGGAAGAGTGGTTTGTCCAATCGTTCGGATTCTCCTTTTCACGCAGTATGCCTGCTGCTTCATTTTTCTGTTTCAGTATTCTCGCTTCAGGTCTGATGTTCTTTTTTACACCGATACAAGGTTTTTTTTCCAGACGTCATGAATACGCGGCAGACCAATATGCACGGAAAGCTATGGGTGATCCCGAACCTCTTGTTCAGGCACTCCGTAAGCTGAATGAAAAAAATTTATCGAACCCGTGTCCACACCCGTTATACAGCGGATTTTATTATTCACATCCCGTGCTGACAGAACGGACTTCAGCGCTCCGTACATAAAAAACAAACAACACATGACATCTGATTCAAAAAAAGAAAAAATTGTAGTCTGCCGGGATATCGGCGAGGCAGGGGAAGGCATAGGAAAACCCGAGGACGGAAAAACGTGCTTTGTGCCCGGACTACTTCCCGGCGAAACCGCTGAAGTGGCTATTACCCACAGCAGTGCATCATGGTCGCGTGCACGAATATCAGGCATTATCACCACAAGCCCCGGCCGATGCACACCGCGCTGCGGTATCTTCGGAACCTGCGGCGGATGCCAGATTCAGCACCTTGATTATACCTATCAGGTCAGATTTAAGACAGAGAAAGTCCGGAACTGTCTGATAAAAATCGGCCGCATACAAAATCCGTCTGTGCAGGATTGTCTGCCGTCTGCAGAGCCTTATGGGTACCGGAATAAACTCACCCTGCCGGTACAGGGAACCAGCAGCAGTCCCGTTATCGGATTTTATAAACCGGACAGCCACCACGCGGTGCCTCTCGCTCACTGTCCGGTTGCCGCTTTCCCTCATCAGCCAATTCTCGATGCGGTAAGAAATGTTATTACCTCCGGTAAAATTCCAATCTATCAGGAAGGAAAAAGAAAAGGGCTTCTCCGTCACTTGATTCTCCGCTACAGCGAAACTGAAAATAAAATACTCGCCGTCGCGGTCTTCACAAAATGGGATAGCGTTTTTGCCGCCCGGATTGCCGATGCGCTTGCGCCGTTTGAAAATGTAAAAGGCATAGTTATTAATATAAACAATACTCCGGGAAATGTTATTCTCGGAAAAAAATACATACCCGTCCGGGGCGACTGCTTTCTAAGCGAATCTATCCTCGGTATTCCTTCCGTAATCCGTGCCGGATCTTTCTCACAACTCAACACACGGCAGGCAGCTCTGCTATACCGCACAACTCTTGACTGCATCACAAGAGATGTACACAGCAACCGGGATGAAAAAATTACTGAATTATTCTGCGGCAGCGGAATCATCAGTTTTCTCGCGGCAAAAAAATTTAAAAAAATCACCGGAATTGAAAACTCGCCTGAATCAGTGGAAACAGCCAGGGAAACCGCTTCACAACTCGGATTGGACAATACCGAATTCATCTGCACTGATGCGGCAGCTGGATTCAAAAACCAGCTTCAAAATGGCACCATGGGTAAATATCTGATTGTAAATCCGCCCCGCAAAGGTCTCTCAGAAGATCTTATCAATAGTATCGGTGAATCAAATGTAAAGAAAATGGTCTACATCTCGTGTAAGCCTTCCACGCTCGCCCGGGACGCCGCCTTACTGATTGAGAAGGGATTTCAGCACGGTCTTATTCAGCCCGTTGATATGTTTCCGCAGACAACCCATGTGGAAACGGTAATGGAATTTTACCGCTAGTCTTTTTTCCTACAGGCAAGCGGAAGGTTTTTTGCCATCGGTAATTCAGGCGGAGGTTTGTTTCTTTCGACGAGGCATCGTACAAAGGGAATAACGAAAACTATCCAGGCGGACGTTTGCCTCTGCCATCCTGGCGCCGGTTGCACTCGGCAAAAACAGAAAAAATTCGACATCCTGGGCAGTCGGCGTTGCACGCCTCCTTTGTTCGCAGTTTGCGTGGCCCCGCCTTCGGCGCCCGCAAACTTCTGGCCGTTTTTCTGTTTTTGACGCCGCTCTGGATAGTTCTTCGTTATAACCTTTGTACTAATCTGTCAGAAAGAAATACTAGTCAGCTGCTCTGAATTAACCGTTGTGAAACCCTCCCACTTGACTATAGATGGCAATTCTTTGCAAATGTATTCCAATACTTGTCGACATAGTCGGTCAGACTTCTCCGGCAAAGATATCTTCTGGATAAGGAGACGTCCTTTAATCATGTCCGGAATTAGTTGCTTAATTTTTTTTCCCTCTACCCGAATACGTATCAATTAAATAATTAAGTACTGCGTCATAATCCGGGACAGGGTAATACTCAGGGCCGCTCATTAAGCCCTGTTCGATGCATATTTTTTCAAGTGCCGCGTAAGTATCGGGATGCACCGTGAGATGCCGCATTGTTTGCGCCGCGCCTTTACCTTCTCTCGGGCATTTTTCCTTATTACACACAAGGCATCTTTGGCACGACACACGTACTCCACGCCTGAATCAGCTTTCCGGCAAGCCGCATTGAATGCTGGTTCGAACGGACAGTTGTCTCATAGCCGCCGCGGCCGTAGTTCCATTGGTTGGGAATATACCCTCCGCCAATGGTTTGGTTGCCGGTGTCATTTCCATGACTTACAATCATTGTACGAAGCGGATATAGCTGCTGTTTCAGCATAAGGCCGATTTCTACAAACGGTTCACATGGAAGTGACAACATGGCAAAACCGCCCATAAGAAAACCTGTAAGGTGAAATACCCGCACCGAATCATCTTCGGAAGCGGCTAAAACTTTTTCGGCGAAAAATCTGAGTACTTGGGGTGATTTTGCCGCAAGATCTTCAGAGGTGAGATCGCGGGTAAGTGGAGGAAGGTCTTTCAATGTTTCAACAGTTTTTTGAGCATCGCTGAGTTCTGCGTCAGTCACTTCACGGGGACCGCATTCAAGTACGCAGTGTACCGGAGTAAGCCCGGCATCATTAAGTAACTGCATTGATTCGATTCCGCGCAGCGCGGTATCGGCGTACCCGCAGCCGATTCGCCTGGCTTCATCATAACAGGTCTGATTTTCGTTATTCATCACATTGAAATGATTAATATTTCCTGATGCGCCTATTAACGGGAAAACCATAACTTCACTGCCCGCGCGTTCTTTAATACGGCGGCTGAAGAAACCCGGCCAATCCGCCGAAACATCATGTCCACCGATGGTATCGGTATGATTAACAATATTGACGGCAATTACCGCCCACTTCCCTCCGGATTTAATTCCAAAAAGCGGCATTCTAAAATCAACTTCACCTTCAGGCCGCACAATTTGTGTATTGCCTTTACCGGGATTGGTCACCACCGTTCCGTCCTTCATCCAATACCGCCGGTTATAACAAAAGCGGTTATCTGACTCAGAGCCGAAGTACGCCTCGCCCTCTTTCATGTTTTGGAACGCTTCCTGAACTGCAAGAACCGTCTGCGCTATTAAAAAAGGCAGATACTCGGGATTATACCCCGCATTTGCAGAACGTATTTCCGGTCCGGTATGAGTATGAGTCGCGGTAATAAGTGTGTTTTTTCTTGTAATTTCCGGATATTTGGAAAACGACGAGAAAAGCATATCACTCAAATGAGTGGTAACTGTAACAAGATCAAATTGTATCAGCGTAAAAAAAATTTTATTTTGTTTGAGGATGAGCACTCGTACAAAAAGATCATCAAGTACTTTTTCCCACATCCGAATATTGAAATATCCGGCAAGTGAAACGGGTACTTCGGGCGTAATGCAGCGGCGTGCGGTTCCAAACCTTATTGTTTTTGTTGTGGTTTTTGTCATGGCTTTTTTATTTCCTTGTTTCGTCTTTTTGTTATTGCTGAATTGACTTCACTGTTATACTGTGTTTTCTTCGTTCGAAAATGCCTTTCACACATGCATTTGCCGCGGCGGTTGTAGTCATATACGGTATTTTATATTTTACCGCGGCTTTCCTGATATACGAATCGTCGAATTGACCGAGTTTTCCAATCGGCGTATTGATTATGAGGTGTATTTCTTTATTTAGTATTTTATCCACGATATGCGGTCGTCCTTCATGGAGTTTTTTTACTAATTCAGCGCGTACTCCGTTGCTGTTTAGAAATTTACATGTCCCTTCAGTCGCAAAAATTTTAAAACCGAGTTGCGCAAACTGGACTGCGATGGGTAAAACCGCTTTATGTTCAGCGAGAGTTACCGAGATTAATACATTTCCTTCAAGAGGAGGGGGTGACTGCACCGCTTCCTGTGATTTATAGAACGCAAGACCGAAGGAAGAGGCGAGTCCGAGTACTTCGCCGGTAGAACGCATTTCCGGCCCAAGAACAGGATCAACCTCCGGAAACATATTAAATGGAAATACAGATTCCTTCACACCAAAGTGCGCAAAAACCGGCGGGGTTAGTTTTAATTCAGCGAGTTTTTTACCTATCATGATCTCTGTCGCGCATTTGGCCATATTAATGCCGCAGACTTTGGATACTATCGGTACCGTTCGTGACGCTCTCGGATTTGCCTCCAGTACATACACGGTATTGTCATGGATTGCGTACTGCATATTCATCAGACCGACAACTTTTAACTGTCGGGCAATACGTTCGGTATATTCGTTTATTGTTTTCTTTTGATCTGCGGTAATACTGATAGGCGGTATGACACACGCGGAATCTCCGCTGTGAATACCGGCTTGTTCAATATGTTCCATAATCGCGGGAACAAATACATCAGTACCGTCACTGAGTGCGTCAGCTTCGCACTCAAGCGCGTTTTCAAGAAATCTGTCGATTAGAATAGGTCTGTCACCGGTTATTTCCGCAGCGCGTTTTATGTAATACGCGAGCATATCTTTATCATACACAATTTCCATACCGCTGCCGCCGAGCACATAAGAAGGACGCACCATACAGGGGTAGCCGATTTCAGCTGCGATTTTTAACGCCTCTTCACTGCTTGAAGCCATACCGGATTGCGGCATTGGAATACCCGCAGTGGACATCATCAGTCTGAACCGGTCACGGTCTTCTGCAAGATCAATTGAATCAGGAACGGTTCCGAGAATTGGTACACCGCATTCGGTTAATTCCTGCGCAAGATTAAGCGGGGTCTGCCCTCCGAACTGAACTATTACACCAAGTGGCTTTTCTTTTTCATAAATACTCAGGACATCTTCCACCGTGAGCGGTTCAAAATATAATTTATCGGATGTGTCATAGTCGGTTGACACAGTTTCGGGGTTGCAATTCACCATTATGGTTTCATACCCGGCATCGCGGAGCGCGAACGCGGCATGCACACAGCAATAGTCAAATTCAATACCCTGGCCGATGCGGTTCGGACCGCCGCCTAAAATCATGATTTTCCTGTTGCTGCTCACTTCTACTGAATCTGATCCGCTGTAAGTTGAATAAAAATATGACGCATTTTCGGCGCCGCTAACCGGTACTGCTTCATAGGCATGTACGATACCAAGCAGAATGCGGCGCGCACGGATTTCTTTTTCGGGTTTTTTTGTGAGCATCGAAAGATACCGATCCGAGAAACCGTCTTTCTTTGCATTAATGAGCAGTTCATCGGAAATATTTCCGTTGATACAGGAAAGAATTTTTTCTTCAAGCTGTATGAGCTCCCTCATTTGCTCAATGAAATACGGTTTAATAAATGTGAGCGCATAGAGATCTTCGGTTGACGCGCCTTTTCTGAGCGCTTCATACATAATAAAGTGACGCTCACTTGAAGGATACTGCAGCATGCTCATCAGTTCTTCAAGCGTTTTTTCATGAAAGCCGCCGGCAAAACCAAGGCCGTACCTTCCTCTCTCAAGCGATCGAACCGCTTTCTGGAAGGCTTCCTTATATGTTTTTCCGATGCTCATTACTTCACCGACCGCGCGCATCTGGGTGCCGAGTTCATCCTTTGCGTCTTTGAATTTTTCAAAGGCCCATCGCGCGAACTTAACTACCACATAATCGCCGGAAGGAGTATATTTATCAAGTGTGCCGTCACGCCAATACGGAATCTCATCGAGGGTTATACCTGCTGCAAGCTGCGCGGAAATAAGCGCGATGGGAAATCCGGTTGCCTTTGATGCGAGCGCGCTTGAACGCGAAGTACGGGGATTGATTTCTATTGCGACAACCCGTCCTGTTTTCGGGTTATGCGCAAATTGCACGTTTGTTCCGCCGATTACCTTAATAGCGTCTACTATGGCATATGAATATGCGCGGAGTTTATCCTGCAGTTCCTGAGAGATCGTAAGCATCGGTGCAGTGCAGAATGAGTCTCCGGTATGCACGCCGATTGCATCAACATTTTCGATAAAACATACCGTAATTTTATTACTATGCGCATCACGGACTATTTCAAGTTCAAGCTCTTCCCATCCGAGAACAGATTCTTCAACAAGTATTTGATGAATAAGACTTGCTTCGAGTCCGCGGTTTGCGATAATCCGTAAATCCTCTGCGTTATACACCAGTCCGCCGCCGGTTCCGCCCATTGTATACGCAGGACGGATTACAACGGGATAGCCCAACTGAGCCGCGACACCTTCTGCATCTTCGACTGAAAAAACCGCTTCACTTTTCGGCACGTCAATTTTCAGTTCGGCCATCATTTGTTTAAACTGTGTCCGGTCTTCGCCTCTTCCAATTGCATCGATATCTACACCGATTATCCGTACCCCGTACTGTTTTAAAATGCCTTCAGTGTGAAGCGCGGTACTTAAATTCAATGCGGATTGTCCGCCGAGATTTGGAAGAAGCGCGTCGGGCTTTTCTTTTTTTATAATTTCGGCTAATGTTTTTACATTGAGGGGCTCGATATAGGTAACATCTGCAATACCCGGATCGGTCATGATCGTCGCGGGGTTGGAATTAACCAGAATAACCTTGTATCCGAGTTTTTTTAATGCTTTACAGGCCTGCGTTCCTGAGTAGTCAAACTCACAGGCCTGGCCGATAATAATCGGGCCTGAACCTATTATTAATACACTGTGAATGTCTTTTTTTTTCGGCATAATATCCTCCGCTTCATTATATCATTTTAACGATTATTAAGGCAAAAAGTTTTTATTTTTTCTGCTCAAATGCCTGTCTGATTTTACCCGGAATAGAAATAGCCGCCATGATTATATTACCGGCCGGCCGGTAAAACAACAGCCATGCCGCCGATGGCGATTTTTCTACGGATCTTACTTCCTTAAACGAATGCTGATTAAAAATTAATATCAATATCCGTATTATACACGAAATGATAAATATTATTTCCAGATTATGAGGTTTAAAGCCAAACCTCATAATTCCCTGAGAAGGAAGTAACGAGGCGATCAGCCCGCCGAGAACTGAACCTGCAAAAGCGGCGGTATTATTCAGCGCGTTAAAGTATGATATCACTTTCGGAAGGTTTTCCTTTTTTACCGTATCAAAAATGTAATTCGCGCTGGAAATAGTAAAACCCGCCATAATAAAACCGCCGACAAGAGAAAGACATGCAAGCAGCGGCCACCATTGATTAAGAAAAATCCATCCAAGAGGGAAAAAAGGCATTATAAGAGAGGTGACAAAATATATACGATAGTTGCCGTACCGGTCGCACAGCGGTCCCCAGTACGTTGCGGCGATAAATGCAGAAACCATTCCGGACATGATGATTATTGAATATTGGAAATAACCCAATCCAAGCGAGCGCAGCATAAATACCGCAGTAACAGGTATCACAAGATTAAATGAGAATGTTAACAAAAAATTAAAAAGACTGAACCTGCCGAAATTGGTTGTTCTCAGACGACTGATGAAGCCTAAAAAAGAAAAACCCGCGGACATTGGCGATGACGAATATTTATTTTCCAGCATGCGGGATAAGGGATAGTTACAACTCAGTCTGAAAATTGCCCCGGCGATAAAAATAATTCCAAAGCCTCCGATTTCATGATTTTTCGATTTTGCATAGGAAAGTATCCAGCCGGCCGCAAGCACTGCCGCGAACTGAATGAACCCCACAAGACGCAGTCGTATACCCCAGTAGCGTCCGCGGAATGATGAAGGCACAATTTCATTTATCCATGATAAATACCCCGGTGAGGCAAGATTTGCCGCAAAAATACCGATGAAGAAAAAAATAATTACCCAAAATGCGCTGCCGGTAAGCCAGGTAATAAAAAAAACAAAAAGAACGCACACGGCCTGAATATTGTTGGTAATTAGCGCAAGTTTTTTCCGGCTTCCGATATACGCGACAACCGATACACCGAGAAGCTGCGCTGCGGCAATGCCGATTTGCGACATGCCCGGAATAAAGCTCACCTGCAGTGCTGAAGCGCCGTAGCGTACCGCAAAAGCGATCATAAAATTTTCAGCTAACCCGAACATTGCCGCCCAGCACATCGCTTCTATTATGCTGAGGTTTGCACTGCGCTGCTGTTGCGGATCGCCGTCGAAAGAAAGGTGTTTGGTGAGGTAGGTGTGTAAAGGTGCCGTCATGGTTTAAAATATTTTATAATACGCTAAATTTTTCTTCAGGAACAATGAAAGGGTTGCTTCGATAATTAAGGCGGTCGTTAGCAAGTTGTCTTTTTTTTATAGGTACCGTGGAAGGGTTTCGCAACCGGCAATTCAGGCGGACGTTTGCCGCCGCCCTCCTGGCGTCGAACTGCACTCAGCAAAAACAAAAAAAATTGCATCCTGCATTTTTTTTGTTTTTGATGCCGCCCTGAATTACCGGTTGCGAAACCCTTCCACTTCGCTATTGAAAGCAACACTGCCACTAAACATCGCCGTTTCAATTTTCGATCGTACCACTTTCGTTTACCAAGATTAAATTTATTGAATATAATATACTGTAGACAAGAAATATATTTATAAAAAAGTATGTTTGAAAAAAATCGTATTGAAGTGTAAAGTATTTGAAGTCATTCACTAAATTGTCGGATGTACTCATACATACACAGTATTATTCAAGGAGATATGCCGCACATGCGTAACGATGTTTTACTTCAATCCAGTCCTGATTCTAAATTATTATATGTACGGTCGTCTCAGCCGGCTGAAGATATAACCGTCACCTCAGATCAAGGCGGACAAATCTCAGCGCCTGTTTTAAAAAAAAATGCAGTATGCGGTAATTACTATGAATCAATTCTCGATACCTGCGGCTTGACCAAATGGTCGCCGGAAAGCCCGGTACTGTACACAATACATATACAAAACGAAAAAATCCGTTTTGGACTCTCATCAGCGTCTGTGTCAGGCAGTTCGGTTCTTGTAAACGGCCTTCCCTATTATTTTCGCGGATATATCCGGGGGATTCCCGCGCACGATCACCCTAACCTTACCGGACTCTCTGATTCAGACTTTTTCAGGAAAAACATCATACAGGCAAAAAAATACGGCTTCAATCTCGTGCGTTTTCACAGTACTATTCCGGATCCGTTGTTTGTCGAAGCAGCAGACGAACTCGGTCTTTTCATTCATCTTGAAGTCGGATACAACTATGAATTTGATGCGCAAGGGAAAAAAAAGAAAATAGTTATGAATGAGGCCTTATGGCGCAGTACGCTGATTTCCTGCAGAAACCATCCATCAGTACTTATTTTCTGCATCGGCAATGAAATGCATAAATGTGGAAACCGTCCGGAAGTGCGCGCCATGTATGAAATCGGCAGGGAACTCGCGCCGAATAAACTCATTATGGATAATTCCGGCTGGGGTGAGTATGACCGTACTACTGCGGATATTTTTTCGCAGCATATTGCGTATTATTTTCCATATAAAAAACACGCGGATATGTTCAATGAAGATTTCTGCTGGCGCAATAATGGTTCGGTATCCGGCGAAAGTTCCGATTGTAGTTATTCCGGTTCAAATATTCAATCCGAAGTTGCTCGTGTGCTGACTCCGATACGGCCTGTTCTCGCGCATGAGGCGGTTCATTACATCGATATTCCCGACTATGAGGCGCTTAACCGGAAATATGATTCGTTTGCCGCGGCTGCCGGACAGGCTTACCTCGATGAAAGAAAAATAACTAAACCACGGTACCTTACTGAACTTCCCGAACTCATCAAAAAAAAGAACTTAAAAGGAAAAATGAAGGACTATATAGCCGGTTCTCAGCATTGGAAAAAAATGGCCATAAAAACATACATTGAGCGGCTGCGCCTTTGTGAAACCATATGCGGATTTGAAATGCTGCAGTTTTCACACTGTCTTAAATATGAAAATAAAAACGGCATTGTCGATTTTTTTGACGACGACACGTATATTGAATCTGAATGGATGCGTTCATTTAACGATCAAATCGTGCTTCTTTCCGATTTTACCGAAGAAACAATGAAATCCGGAAGCTGTGTTGATTTCGGGATTTACCTATCTCAGTTTTCTGGTAATCACCACGTTACGGGCAGTCTGAAAATTTTTCTTTCAAACAGCACCAAAGAAACAGAGATATTTTCCGGCGGAGGATTTATCCTGAAAAACGGTCTTGCAAAATTAACCAGAATTCAGCTCACATTAAAAACTTCCAGGCTCTCTGAAAAATATACTGTCCGGGCAATATTTACCCATGATACGCACATAATAACGAATTGCTGGGATATATGGGTCTACCGTGAGGGGCAGCTTACTGCAATGCCGGTTCTCGCCCTCCGTAATACTAATCTCACTGCCCGGCTCAAAAGGATGTGTCCGGGTAAAAAGAAAGACACGCATTTATTCATTACCGATGTGTTTAATCAGAAAGTCATAAAAATGCTCGGTATGGGAAAGACAGTGCTGCTCAATTATCATCGGGATAATCCCGGACATACCTATTATCTGCCGGGCACACTCGACCGCTTTAAACCATGCATATGGGACAGAGGCAGTAACCTTGGCGGGTTTTGCGGTGCCGACTGGGTTCAGAAGGCACTCGGGACTGAACGATACTTCGACAAAAATTTTTATCACCTGATTGAAGAAGGGTATAAAGTCAATCTCGATAAATTTCCCTTCCGGGTGAACGAAATAGTATCAGGTATTGATAAACCGGTTCGGGACAGAATGAAAGGTCTCATTCATAAAATTAAGGATTTTATCCCCGATGACACACTGCGCAATTTCTGTTATCTTTTCAGTATGCGGGTCGGCAGGGGTTTGTTGATTGTAAACACGTTTAATCTCACCCACAGTGATAAGCCCGCAGTACAATCATATCTCAGCGCGTTAATCAATAATTGCCATACCCTGCACCGCGGTAAGATAACCGTTGCGCCTGATGAATTTATCCGTGAAATAAAAAAAATAACGGGCCGGGGACATGAAAAAGAAGATGTGATGAATCATTTTTGGGAAATCGATAATAAACCGGTAGAAGATACTCTGTTCTGGGAAGCTGCAAAAGTGGATTTAAGTAAAATGAGCCCGCATTGAACTCAGAAATAAAAATCCGGAAATTCAATCATTCAGAAACCGATGCAGCCGCTCTGCATAGCCTGATAAATCAATTTGATGATCTGCCGCATACCATTCCGGTTCATGATATTACCACGGTTATCTATAATCTTGATTTCAGGAAATCCGGTATCTTTATTGCCGAAAAAGATAAGATCATAATTGGTTTTGCGGTTATTACCGAAGTACTCTTTTTAGGCATGGGAAGAATGGCAGAACTGCAGTCAATTCTCATAGATAAAAATTACCGGAAATGCGGCATAGGCCGGCTGCTGCTCCGGCAGTGTGAAAAATGGTGTATTGAATATTGCTACTCTGAAGTAATACTCTCTTCCCGCGTGCAACTCGAAGGCGCGCATCAGTTTTACGAAAAACTCGGATACAGGAAATTCAAACAATCCTATTATTTTCAGAAAACTCTTTTCGTAAAAGATACACTGTACGCGGAAAAATGTCCGCCTCAGCCTTTTGTTTTTAACGTAGATGTCACCCGTTCCTTTTGCGATATGATCGCCCGTTCAATTCCTCACTACTACGACCTGCTCGATATGATCTGCAGCGCGGTAAAACATTTTTATGTATCCGGTACCGGGTGTTACGAGCTTGGCTGCTCAAACGGCAACCTGAGCGAACGGCTTGTTCATTCAATCAGCGATATACACCTTACCGCAGTCGACAACTCGGATGCCATGCTCAGTGCGTGCAGGCAGCGGCTTAACACAGTCAGATCAAGCGGAAGTACACCTGGACAAATCAATATCCTTAATCATGATTTAAATCTTCCTTTTAAAATGCACAATGCAAGTACAGCCGTCATTCTTCTCACCCTTCAGTTCATTAAGCCTGAAAACCGGGCTGCGCTTATCAGATCCGTATATAATGGTCTGCGGGATAACGGAGCGCTCATTCTGGTTGAAAAAGTAAGCAGCAAAGAAGATGAAAGTATTGAATCATTATATAATGCCGGCTATCGGCATTATAAACGGTCAAACGGTTATTCAGAACTTGAAATCGATCAAAAGAACTGCGCACTTGACCAGGTTCTCATCCCGTTCAGCGATGCGGAAAACATCAGTCTGCTTAAACAAGCCGGATTTCGGACGATAACTACTTTTTATAAATGGTTTAATTTTTCAGGGTATATTGCAGTGAAAGGGGGATAACAAAGAAAGTTTTTCAGGCGGACGTTTGCCGACTGCTATCGTAGCAGCCGGCTGCACTCGGCAAGTAGAAAAAAAAATGCGGCCTCCTGCCTTTTTTTTCTACTTGACGCCACCTGGAAAACTTTCTTTGTTATCCCCTGCATTGATTATACGTTCAGTTAATGCGTAAATGGAAGGGCAGCCTATTTGCGGTTACTGAGGTAACTGAGAAAGATTGCTTTGTTCATTAATTGCTTTGAATTTATCACTGCATTCAGAAAAAAGATCAACCAATTTTGGATCAAAATGTGTCCCCGCGCCTTCGAAAATAATCCGGCAGGCATCTTCATGTGTCATCGCTTTTTTATATACACGATCTGAACACAGCGCATCATACACATCGGCAATTGCGACAATTCTTGCGGAAAGCGGAATTTTTTCATTGCTGAGACCATGCGGATAACCGCTTCCGTCCCATTTTTCATGATGAGAGTATGCCACCTGTTTTCCAATTGAAAGATAGGATCTCCCTTGTATTTGTTTTTCAATATCTTCAAGCACCCGTCCCCCGAAAAGCGAGTGATTTTTCATTTGTTCAAATTCGTCCGGACTTAACTTGCCTGGTTTCATGAGTATAGAATCGGGAACAGCTACTTTCCCGATATCATGCAGCACCGACGAAAGAGAAAGCGATGAAATATAATCAGGGCTTATATACGACTGATATGCAGGAAGTTTACTCATATAGTGCGCAAGCGTGGTAGTATACTTTTTTATACGGTCAAGATGCGTCCCGGTATCTTTGTCGCGGTATTCTGATAATTTTGCCAGGCCAAGTACGGTAACTGTCTGAGTGTTTTCAATCCGGCTCAGCGCTTTTGTAAAACCTTTAAAAATGAGTGAAATAGAAAACACAAACACGGAAGAAAAAATCACAACATTCATAATCATCACTATCCATACACCAGGAGGGAAAGCTACATAATCGTTCCATCTTATCAGGCCATTTTTCAGTAATACTCCGATACCGCACATAAATAAAAAATTGGTTATGACGGCGAGGATAGAAAAACTGCGTCCGACAACAATAAACCCTAAAACGGGAACAGATATAAGCAGAATAAGACCGCTTGTAATAGGGCCTGCGTGATAAATAATTAGTGCACCGAAAAGAAAGTGCGCGGATAATGAGAGCACTGCCCGGAGTGTAGGCCGCAAAAAAACGCTCACCAGAGCTATAAAGTTAAATATTGCGAAAAATATCCCCGCAAATGTAATTAGGTAGCTTCCTGCTTTTAATGTAAGAAATATATTTGGTATTGAACCTAAGCCGGCAAGCCGGAGAGGTCGACCGACTTCGCCGGTAGACACCAGAAGACAGCGCACAGAAGCCAGAGACTAACTACAGTTATATAGTATGCGTCGCTGAACACTGACTACTGAACTCTGTCCTCTGTCCTCTCGCTGTATAATAAATAAATTTTTTTACACAAATTTATCTACGTTTTTAGCGTAGATGTCTATGATAAAGAATCTAATATGCCAAGGAGCATATAGAAACGATATACGGAAAGAAAAACTTTTTCCCGCCATTTTTGTACTTCAGCGGCGGCTGACGATTCAAATACTTCAGAAATTTTAGATTCTTTACGTAACATATTTTTTAATAGTATTTGTAATCATGAATTTTTTGTAAATGCTAACATAAAAATACAGTTTATTCCAATACTTTGTTCAGCAGATTAACCCTTTTTGTTTAAGGACCTATTCATAATAAAATTGGGTGTTGCGATTCGATACTTGATCCTCGGTTTCTCATCTTACAACCCTACAGGTTACGGAAAAATATTGAAAACATCAAACGATACACACGATTCTTTATCCGGTTCACCGCAGCCCGGATCTTTCGCACAGTTTCTTCTTAAAGAACAACTGCAAAGAGCTGCGGCTGAACTCGGTTTCACTGTTCCGACTGAAATCCAAAAAAAGGTCATTCCGCGAATTCTTCAGGATACACGCGATATCATAGCGCTCGCCCAGACTGGAACCGGAAAAACTGCTTCTTTTGGTTTTCCAATTTTAGAGAAAACACCGGCTGCCGCAAAGTCGGTATTTGGTCTCATATTGTGTCCGACCAGGGAACTTTGTATTCAGTCCGCCGGTGAAATTGAAAAATACGCAAAATATCTCAATCACGTTAAAATCGTGCCGGTTTACGGCGGGGCCGCTATTCAGCCTCAGATTGATCTGTTATCCCGGGGCGCGCAGATTATTATCGCTACCCCCGGAAGGATACTCGATTTTATCCGGAGAAGTGCTGCGGATATTTCCCGGATAGCGTACCTGGTACTGGATGAAGCTGACAGCATGCTCAACCTCGGTTTTAAAGAAGAACTTGATGCGATTCTTGCGGCCGCGCCTGCCGAAAGAACAACAATTTTAATTTCCGCGACCATGTCCGCTGAAGTACGGCGGATTGCTGAAAAGTATATGAGAAATCCTCTCGAAATTATTGCCGGTGTCAAAAATACGGGTACGGCGCTGATTAACCATTTTTTCTGCGCAGTACAGGCCAAGGATAAATATCCGGTTCTTCGGAGAATAATAGACGCGAATCCGGAACTTTACGGAATAATTTTTTGCCGCACAAGACTCGGCACACAGGATGTTGCCGACCGGATGATGAAAGACGGGTATAGTATTGAATCTCTGCATGGAGATCTTTCGCAGGCCGCGCGGGAATTAGTAATGAAAAAATTCAGGAATAAAACCGTCCGGCTCCTCGCTGCAACCGATGTCGCTGCCCGCGGACTTGATGTGCATGATTTAACCCACATTATTAATTATGACTTACCTGAAGAAATTGAATTATATAATCACCGGACAGGACGTACAGGCCGCGCAGGCAAAACGGGGGTTTCATTTTCAATTATTACCGGCAGAGAAAGAAAACGTCTTGATATTATCCGCCGGGCGATAAAAAGAGATATTATCGAAACCGATGCGCCTTCCGGAACTACGGTCTGCGCACACCGTATTCTGCACACCGCTGAAAAAATAAAAAATATTTCTGTTCAGGAAGATGATATTGCATCTTTTTTACCTGCAGTTGAGGAAACGCTCGCTGAGTACAGCAGGGAAGAGTTGATTAAGCGTTTTATTTCACTCGAATGCGGTGAGTATCTGAATAATTACCTCAATGCCGGGGATATAATTTCTGTAAAAAACCCGGTTTATTCAGAAAAATATACGTCAGAGCATAACAGGCAAAAAAAAGGCCTGCGGGACAATACGCAATTCCGGAAAATCCGCCATTCGTCCAAAGACGATACTAATGCCTATAAGGAGCGTGATAAAAATTTTGTATGGATAACGGTTAATGTCGGCAAAAAACAGGGCATGCTTCCGCCGGTTATAATTAATCTTATCAGAAAATCCGTTCCGGCTGCCGGCCACAGGATTAAAATTGGTAAAATTATTCTTCATACCGCAAAAACAGAATTACAAATCGAAAAAAATTCAGCAGCTGAAGTGCTCACCGGCTTACGAAAACAAATTTTCGGGAAAACAGTAATCAGCGCAGACATGACAAAAAAAGTATAAAATTATTCTCTGTTTCAGTATGCGCACCGATCCGTTTCTTTCAGTAATAACAGTAGTGAAAAATGACGGGCCTGGTTTGGAACGAACACTCCGGTCAGTATTTTCTCAGCAAATTTCTTCAGGGTTTTCATGCGAGTCAATTGTTATAGACGGCGGCTCATCTGACAATACACTCACAGTTATTGCAGAATATCAAAAAAAAATTCACTACCGGATAAGTGAGCCGGATAACGGTATCTATGACGGAATGAACAAAGGATTACCGCATGCCCGCGGCTCCTGGATCATCTTTCTGAATGCGGGCGATGTTTTTTTTTCCGAAAATACGGTGAGTCTTTTTCATGAACAGTCAAAAAAAACATCAGCGGGGATAATTTACGGCGACGTGGTAAATGAGTATCATGATAATTACAGAAAAGTAAAAAAAGCGAAATCTCATACGCAGTTGTGGAAAGGAATGGTGTTCTGCCATCAGGCCGCATTTATTAAAAAGACTCTATTTAATCCGGTACATGGCGCGGGATTATATAAAACAGAATATAAAATTGCCGCTGATTATGCTTTTTTTTCAGCCCTGTATCACACAACTGAATTTCTTTACTGGAATGCGCCCCCTGTTGCAGTGATTGCCGCGTACGGTTTATCCGATAAAGCAAGGTTCAGAACAATCCGCGAATTCTGTAAAATAGGAAGAGTGTATTTTAAAGACAAGCCGGTGCTCAGTCATTTCTGTTTTTCTTTTGCTCTGCAGACGGTAATCGCCGGCATGAAATTACTATTGCCCCGCCGGCTGATACTATGCCTTAAAACGAAATTCAAATAATGCGGTATAGTGAAATTAATTTTCTCAAGGCGTTCCTGGTAACAGGTATGTTCTTCAGGCACTTTCCTCTTTATATGTCCAACTCGCTCAGATTCCGCGAATACGGGGTTGACGCGATAAATCCCTTTACTGCGTCAATTCCCGTTACCGGAGGATTTATTTCCGTTCTTGCTCTTTCACTCGCACTTTCCAAAAGTGCTTTTTCAGAAAATCGAATCTACTCTGACAATGAGTTCTCCGGAAGCGGCAGAGAAATATCTTCCAAATTCAATCGGTTAAAATATCTTAAACGTTTCGCGCCCCTTTTTATAATATCTGTGTTGGCAGGATATTTCAGTTTGCGGCATATGGATGCGGGAACATTTATCCGGCATTTTTTTACATACCAGTGGAATACGCTCCAAAAACCCGGATTTTACATTCTGTTCCCTATTTCTCTCGTGTATTTGTTTCACCATTTTTATGTGCGGCTGAATAAAAAACAGTCGTTGATTGCGCTTTTCGCTGCGGTACCGGTCAGCATATTCCTTCACAAATATTATTTTGCGCATTATTTTCTTTTCGCCTTACTGCAGTACTGTATTGTTTTTTTCAGCCCCGGTTTTATCCGTAATTTTCAATCTTTCCTGAGTGCTGCATTCGTAAGAGCCTCGTTCCCGGTAATCACAGTTGTTTCTTATGTGTTGCTTATCCGTCTTTTTCAGTACGGGCCGGGAACCATAAATCCTGATATTAATATCATGCAGGAGCTGGCATTATATTCGGTCTTTCAGTTTATGATTTTTTCCTATACACCTTTTTTAGAAAAGAACCGTTTTACGGTACATGCAGCTGAATATATGGCCCGACGGATATTTGTAATCTACATAGGTCATGTAATGGCGCTCTCACTTTTTAAAAACAGATTGATTATTAATCACCACGTACTGGTTTATGTATCGGCCATTCTATTCACTGTTGTTTTTGTTGCGCTGCTTTACATAGCTGAAAAATATTTTAGTCATGTTTTTAATATATTGAAATTTCACTTTAAAAATAAAATTGTGAGGGGGTAGCATATGGCAGAAGTAAAAAAAAAACTATTATGTTTTGGCGAGGTGCTTTGGGATATTATTGACGGCACCGCGTATATAGGCGGTGCTCCTTTTAATGTGGCCGCGCATTCCGCGCGCGGGGGAATTGAGACGTGGCTTGTGAGCGCAGTCGGTGATGACAGTCTCGGAAAAAAAACAATGGAAACTATCAGGTCATACAGCATTTGTACTGACTTGGTGCAGGTCATTAAAGGGAAAGAAACCGGTACTGTTGTTGTGTCTGTTGACGCGCAGGGGCAGCCCTCTTATGATATACGGCAGGACGCAGCATGGGATTGTATCAGAATAGACGAGGCCGGAGCTGAAGGGATAAAAAAATCAGGTTTCTCCTGCCTGCTTTTCGGTACTCTCGCGCAGCGTTGTAAAGTTTCTGAATTAAGTCTCGCAGTATTGAAAAAAAAACTATCCGGCTGTGACTTCTGCTGCGATATAAATCTCCGTCAGTCATTCTGGAATAATCAAATTTTAAAATCCTCACTCCGCGGAACGAAAATCCTTAAATTAAACGGCGACGAGCTGAACATTATTTCTCAATCCCTTTATAACCAAACCTTAACATCAGAAAAATTTGCTGAAAAAGCAGCTGAGGATTTCGGTATAAAAATCATTGCACTGACGCTCGGTGCTGATGGAGTAGATGTATATGAATCCGGGAAGAAGCATCATATATCCGGAATACAAGTGAATGTTGTCGATACGGTCGGTGCGGGCGATGCGTTCACCGCAGGTTTTTTGTCCGGTCTTATGCATGATTTTTCTGTCATCGAATCGGCTGAACATGCTAATAAACTGGGTGCTGAAACAGCCGCCCGACGCGGCGCACTCCCCCCGCTCTGAAATACATTCAATTTCCCACGCTCATCGCTATTAGCGTTCAAGAAAATCTCTTAAATTATTTGGAAAACTTCCGAGAATATAAACAGTGAGGACTATGGAAAGACGGTCAATTACCGTATTTCCTGTCATTTCTACATATTATTTTAAGGATGGGCTGCCAGATGATGGAAGAAAATTCAACAGATAAAAATTACTTATACGTTGTCTCTTTGAATAAATTCCGTTTTATAATGCTTGGTTGTATTACCGTCAGTCTTTTTGCGCTATTCTTCTTTATAGGACTTATTGCCGGAATAAGTTCAGCTGATCAAAAGAACCAGGGCGGCAACAAGGCAGCTGCATTTTCAAAACAAACATCACCGGTTCCCGCAGAATTCACTGTTCCCGATACTGAAAATACGGATGAAAAAACAACCTCTTCCGGTATGGCATTGAATAAACCCAGTCAATTATCAGTTCAGAATTCTGTTTCTTCTCACGAGCTGCTTCGCCAGGACGCTGCAATATCAGGGTCTGTTCCCTCTTCAACACCCGTGCGTTCAGAATCGGTGCGTCCATCAACACACACATCTTCAGTACGGGAAATACGTATTGCGGAAACTGAGAGTGATAAAGACACCATGTACTATCTGCAGGTGTTTGTTACCGGTGATAAAAGAAGAGCTGATTTAGTGAAAAATGATCTGCTGTCCCGTAAATACAAAGGTTATTCAAGAGTGGTAAAAAGCTCTGACGGGAAAATAATGTACGCGGTAAGAGTGGGTTTGTACAGTGACCGAGGAAAAGCGCTGCATGACCTGCGGATTCTGCGCGAAAAAGGCGGATTTAAAGATGCATTTCTTACGGTTAACAACAGGCCGAACAGCGGAGAAAATGCATAAAGCGGTAGGCGCTTCTATTTTTTGCCTTTTCCCATAATTCCAAGCACACCTTTATCATCAAGTTTTTGAGAGACCTTGCCCAGATTAAAAAGGAGACTGTCAAGGTTTGACAGGCTGGAATTTAATGAATTAAATAATTGTTTTTCATCTCCGAGAATAGCGCCAATGCTGCCTTCGTTACTGTCAATCTGGTAAAGTATCTGATTGGCGGTGGTTATCAGATTCATGAGCATGCCGTCTTCTTTCGCAATTGCGTCTATTGCATTCAGTAATGTTTCCAGTGAAACAACAATATTGTCTATCCTGTCAGGCGCGTAAATTTTTTTATGCAAATCAGCAAGGATTGTTCTTCCTTCCGCATCGTCAGAACTCCATAGCCTGCTGCCGGTTTCTGCAAAAAGAGATGTGCTGCTTCCTTTAAGAATAGAAATGGAATTACCCATTAATCCCTGATGCAGAAATGCAACGGAATCAGTCCGCAGCCGGTTGGTATATGCCCGTTCAACATAAAAAGAAACCTGTATGCGGTCGTCATCAAGCAGAGAAATCCTGGTGGATTTCCCTATGACAAATCCGTTGTAGTAAATGTCCATGTCTTTTTTCATTGAGTCGCCGCGGTCATACACTGCATAATACGAATGACGGGCAAGGGCAGCGCCGCTTTTCCGGTACAGAATTACCCCGGCAAGAATAAGTACTCCGAGACCGATTGTAATAAATGCGCCCACTGCTTTTTCAAATGGTTTAAATACATATGCCATAATTTTCCTCCAAAGAAGTACGTGTGTGTGTGACTGTTTTCATATGTTAAAAAGTACCGCTTAATTCACGAAGCGCGCTCATGTGCATGTTTTTCGGTATCGGAATATCTTTACTCAGGTTTCCGGATTCAATTACCCAAAGCCGTGAAGCAAACTGCAGAATGAATTCCGGTTCATGAGAAATGATAACGAGCGTTACTCCGTTTTCGGCGAGGCCTTTAATTATATCAGTAACTTTCTGTGCGCTTTGTGTGTCCAGACTGGCTAACGGTTCATCAAAAAAGACCAGATCCGGTTTATTTTGAACCGCCCGGGTGATGGAAAGAAGTTTTTGTTCACCGAGACTGAGCGAGGCGGTACGGCTGTTCATTATGTGCCGCAGACCAAGATTATCAAGTGAGGATTGAATTTTTTCACGGATTTCATTTTCACTGTGAGTTTTTTGGTAGCGCATTTGCAGCGCAAGGTTATCATATACAGTTAAATTGCTGATAAGGGCGTTATCCTGAAATACAAAACCGTCATTAATATGCAGTTCCATCAACTGTGCCTGTGTCGCGCTCCGGAGGCTGATGCCTTTGGTAATTACATCTCCGGTTGTTGGATTTTGCAGACACGCAATAATTTTAAGAAGACAGCTTTTGCCGCTGCCGCTTTTTCCGGTCAGGAACAAACTGTCGCTTTTGCGGATTTCTGCGGTGATGCCCTTTAAAATATGCATTTGCGGAACGGAAAAATGCACATTGGAGAGACTGATTACCGTATTGCTGTCCGGATTCATAAAAAAAGTCCGATTATGGTTATATTTGGTTTCATCTCATAAAAAAAATACGACAGTAAGAACGGCGTCGATAAAGAAGACATATATAAGTGAGCCGACAACTCCTTTTATTCCTGATACGGGTACCCCCCCCGGAAACAACAATACTTTAAAACCATTAATGATGCATATTACGGAAATACCCACACCGAAAAAAACTGACTTCAGAATAAACTCAAGAAAATCAAGATAGGTAAGATGGAAAAAAAAATTATCAAAAAATTGCGCATAGCTGAGGTTAAATCCGGGAATGAGCATTGCGGTGCTCACTCCGCCGGCAATTGCTACGGTATAAAAGATAATGTTCAGTAACAGAAGGGAACAAACCATGCCTATTATACGCGGGAGAACTATATATAGAAGTGTATCAATGCCCATTGTTTCAAGCGCTTCGGTTTCGTGTTTGACTACCATATTGGCTATTTCGGTGCTGATTGCGGTTCCTGAACGGGCGATAACAAGAATTGCGGTGAGAAGCGGCCCAAGCTGACGGATGATAACAATTACGAGTATCTCACCAAGCCGGTCAGCAATGCCGAATCCGAGTTGACTGACCTGAAAAATTATTGCAACGCCAAGCGCGAGAGCGAGCAGGCTGATGAGCTGCACGGCCTGTACGCCGGTAAAATAAATTTGCGTGATTGAGATTGAATGTACAAAGGCACGGCCTTTCGTGCCTGGTTTGATATAACGTACCACAGAGTAGAAAACGAGGGAAAGTAATCCGGTGAAAATACTGATTTGCTGTATTGTTTTTTTGCCTGTTTTCCCGAATAATTGCAGCACCATGTGCTGTAAATTATAACATGAACGCAGTTTTTGTAAGACTTGAAAAATAACCGGATTGCGTATATACTTAATGTAAAGGGGAACTTAATGAGTTACTACAGTCTGCCTTTACTTTTAAAATACTGCGTTATTATTTCTTACAGTATTTTTTTCTCTGTTTCAGTCCTTGCTCAGTCAATATCTGTAAGCGATGTTACCGGTATTTGTCAATTCCGTGCCCCGGGGGAAACGGCATGGCACACAATTACGCACAGCACTCTTTTTGCAGAGAATATGGAAATACGGGTTACTCCCACGGGACGCGTGATCATACAAATTGATGATAAAGCTTCTGTTACAATCATTCAGGGCGGGGTCGTCCGGCTAAGAAAAATACAAAAAAACGAGGAGGGCGTGTATACGGTGCGGCTGCGCGTACCAACAGGTAAAATCCGATCCCGGATTACACCCGGACAAGACACAGTTTTTGAGGTTGAAACCGCCCACGCGAAAGTTTCTGTGCATGGGACAGAATTTCTGCTTGATAGTCAAAAAGAAAAAAGCGCGTTATATGTTCTGCAGGGGACAGTTGTTTTGAATAATATTTTTGGTTCAGCAGAACCAAAAAAAATACAGGCAGGTTTTTTTTCTGAAACAACGCGGACAGGGGAGCCTTCATCTCCCGCCGCAATACCTGCGGAGATTTACCAGGATTGGGACATGCCTGTTCCGCAAAGTACTGCAAACCGGGATTTTGTACAGGGTGCCGCAGAGGCAGAAACCCCCGCAGCAGATGAATCGCCGGCGGCACAGCCGACAGATGCAGCTGCGCCGGCACAGACGCTTCCCGTTGCTGCTGCAGATACGTCTGAAAAAAATACTCCTGAAGAAAAAAAAGAAAATGAAGAAAAAAAAGACGAAAACGAAAAAAAGGAAAAAAAAGAAAAAGAACCGCGTGAAAAAGCAGCACGCGAAAAAAAAAAAAAAGAGCCCAAACCGAAAGAGGAATGGAAATTCTCCATGAAAAATAATTTTTCAATCGGATATTTTTATGCGCCCTTAACAGGAACACGTTCAACCTATACTGCAATATGGGGCGGCAAAAATGTGCGGCATTGGATTCCACTTACATGGATGCCAGAGTTCCACTATGGACCTTTTGGTGTTGGATTATATCTGCCGGTATATATCGGACTTCGGGACAGGATGCTTTACCCCGAAAAATGGTACAACTATGATGAATGGGATTTTAATGAGGCAGAAGATTTTTTCAGTAAGTTTGTATTTTTCCAATTCAAAATATGGAAATTTTACGGCCGGATCGGCGGCATACCTTCTCTTACATTCGGATCAGGATTCATACTCCGTGATTATTCTAATATGGTGCTTTTCCCCAATGAACGACAGCTTGGTATTATCGCGGGCGCAGATATCGACAATATTTATCTTGATCTGCGTTTTTTCACGGGAAATTTGCTTGACCGGTACTTAAGCGGAGCACGTGCGGAATGGAAACCGCTCTCACTCCTGGGGCTTACTCACAAATCACTAAAAAATACGGCGCTCGCCTATTCGCATGTCTGGGAAAACGAGCCTGTGGTAAAAAGTATCAGCCCGGATCATCCGTTTTACGCGCTTGCGTGGTATGAACACAGTGTTGCCGGAAACGGGTTTGATATCACTCTTCCTCTCGCTTTGGGAGAGAATACTATAACTTTTTACGGTAACTGTGCCTGGATAAAAGTCCGGATAATGGAAAATGAACCTATTACATACGGACCTGGTTTGTCCGTCGGTGCGAAAGCTGCTTTTTCGATTCTTCGTCTCGGCGCTGAAGGGCTTTACAGCACTAACGGTTTTACTCCCGAATATTTTAACTCTTATGATTATTATCCTGCCTTTCGCGCTGAAAAATTATATAATCTATATCTTGCGGATACATCTGCATCACTTGGTTATATCCTGAGCGCAGGCGTGGTTCTTAAAACAGCGGTGAGTATATCAGCAAGTTTCCGGCAGCCTTATATTGTGGAAACCCGCCGCCCGATTTATGAACAGAATATGCTGCAGGCCGCAGTCAGTCTCGAAAAAGGAGCTGTAAAAAAAATATACGGACATGCGTATTACCGCCGTAGTATAATACAAAATTACCGTGAAGTGGTTGAAAATATTTTTAATGAAAATACCATGGTAGGGGCAGAGCTTCACCTGATGTTATTCGGACCTCTCGAAGTTGTGGTAAACTACGCAATGACATTTGATTCAGACGGAGAGCCCACACCATCAGTAAATGCCGCCCTCGCCTTCAGTTTTACCCCCGCTGCAAAACCCGCTGAAACTAAAACCGAGGAATGAAAATAATTGCGGTAATACCCTGCCGGATGAATTCCGTGCGCTTTCCCGGGAAACCTCTTGCGTCTATTCTCGGGCAGCCGATGATTTCACATGTATACCGCGGTACCGCAGCAAGCCCTCTTCTGACCAGAGTAATCGCCGCAACAGACAGTACTGAAATTTACGATACGGTACGCAGTTTCGGCGGGGAAGCATTTTTAACACGAGCGGATCACCGTACCGGTACTGACCGGATTTGTGAAGTAATCGATGAACTAGAAAAGAAATCCCCTGAACCGGTTTGCGATATTGTGCTCAATATTCAGGGCGATGAACCGCTGATCTGTCCGGAACTCATAGAACAGCTCACTGCCCCTTTCCTTTCTGATTCAAAAGCAGTAATGACGACATTAAAAAAAAAAATTATTTCTGATAATGACGTGACTAACCCGAATATTGTGAAGGTGGTCACGGACCGATCGGGACGCGCTCTGTATTTTTCCCGGTACCCTGTGCCTTATGCATCGCATACGGAAGGTCCGTCAAAAAATATACTCCGCTACCGTCACATCGGTATGTATGGCTTCACCCTGTCTTTTCTGCGGACATTTGCATCTCTTGCGCCGGGTGTCCTTGAAAAATCAGAGTCGCTGGAGCAGCTCAGAGCGCTTGAAAACGGTTTTCCTATTCATGTGAGTGAAACAACGTGTGACACTGTTGATGTAAATATTCCCGAAGATGTGTTTTTTGCTGAAAAGTGTCTCCGGGAAAAAAAGTATTAACGATTTTATTTAGTACCCGGTCATTTAAATTCGTAATTGCCGAAATAATCAGTTTTTTTAATAATTACAGAATTATTTCTGACTTTTTTTAAACGTTCCTCAAGTGCGGCCATTTTTTTTTCCATCACGATGGTGTGTTTAATAAGCCGCTGAGCTTTTTGAAAGGGCACATATCCGCTTGTGAGCAGTTCAGTGATTTTGAATATATTGAAGCCTTCCTGTGACCGGGCCACAGGAGTAATGTCCCCGGCCTTTGCTGCAGCAAGCACACTGAGGACTTCCGCATCTCCTTCAAATTCATCCGGGAAAATGTAACCGATATCGCCATTAATGCTTTTTGATGACGCATCTTCAGAGAATTTAATGACCGCTTCTTCAAATGAAAGTCCGGCAAGGATTTCTTCATATGCTTTTTCCGCCTTTTTTTTCAGGGTGCGGAATTCGATAAATCCGGATTCTTCACTTGCCTGAATAAGAATTCTTGAAAGTCTGAATAAACGTCCTTTGATGAGAAATTTTGTGTCTTTATTCTTCAGGTAGTAATCCTCCACATCTGCGGCAGTGGGTTCGCTTACCGTAATCAGGCGTTGAATTAATTCCTCAGAAAATATCTGATTTTTTTGAAGTTTAAAATAATATTCATAATTCATTCCCAGTGACGGAAGAACCTGGATAAGGGCGTCAATATCTTTGAGTTTATTCATTCTCGCCAGACGGTTAATACGGTTCGTGACGTCAACACCGTCAACTGAAATACCGCTTTTCATCGCTTCCCATCGGATTAGACTGGTAGTGATCATGTTGGAAATTATTTCTTCTTTGCTGATTTTTTTATTTGCCGCATCAGTGCCGGTAACGCCGGTTCGTGCGGATTCCAGGTAATATTTTGCATGTTCATCATAATCAATTTTGGTGATAATTTCATCATTTACAATGAAATAAATTTCTTCAACCGGAAAAGCAGTGTCAGGTACTGCCGCGGCAAACGCGCAGGCGAACATACAATACAGAAAAGCTAATGAAGTTTTTCTGATTACTGTTCTTTTTTTTGCTGATTTTTGTATTTTTTTTTTCATTAGGGTTCCTTGAAAAGTATTTTTTTACGGGGAAACAGCCGGTGTGATATTTTTTTGAATACTTCATTTATATCGTTGGTATAAATATGAAGTTTTGTATTTCCGTCTTTTTTTTTTGTAAGATTGTTCTGCCGGAGAAATGATGCAGCAGCAGATGCAGTTGATCTGGCGGAGTCGATAAGTCTAATACGGGGGAACACACGGGAAATAACCGGCCGGATAAGCGGATAATGGGTACATCCGAGTACAATAGTATCAGTTTTTGAGGCAAGCTCGCGCATATATTCATAGACAATTTGTTCAATAATTTTTTTATTTTTGAAATTTTCTTCTACTATGGGGACAAAAAGCGGACACGCTTTCTCATACACCACTATTTTTTTTTCGTTAAAATTGCTGCCGCGGCAGATGGTTTGAATGGATTTTGTATACGCCCTTGAGAGAACTGTTCTGGAGGTTCCGACAATGCCGATTTTTCCATTTTTTGTTGCGGTGACTGCGGCCTGCGCGCCGGGGTTAATTACACCGATAACGGGGACGCTGCTTGCAGCCTGCAGTTTGGTCAGCGCGACAGCTGTTGAAGTATTACACGCCACAATAACGATTTTCACTCCAAGTGAACATAAGAAGCGCATATTTGCAAAGCTGTACTGAAGAATTGCTGAAGGACTTTTGTTGCCGTATGGCAGATGAATACTGTCGCCGAAATATATTATAGATTCGTCAGGAAGTTCCGCGCGTACTGCTTTGGCAACGGTTAATCCACCCACTCCGGAGTCAAATATGCCGATAGCTGCATTATTCATTCTTTGATGAATTCTTTTTTAATCATTTTTTCAATATTGCGAGATGAATCCTGAGAGACGAGGAGTGAAATTTTTGTTTCAGTCGTTTCGGCTACCTCAAATGCGGTGTTGCTGTTTTCGAGCTTACCGCAAAGAACAGAAATAAACCTTGAGTTTGTTTCATATGGGCTGCCCGTGATGGAAATCATATCAAGATGTTCGTCAGCAATGATTTTGCTGTAATCGAGTTTTGTTTTATTGTATTCTAAAAGCATCAGTACCTTGCCAAGATACTGTTTGCGGACACAAAATGAAACACTGTTATCATTTACCACAATTGTGTTGAAATGAAGGTGTGTGATGTTGATTTTTTCCTGTGAAAATTTTTCAAACAGTTTAAGATACATGCTTCTGGGGAGCTGGGAATGACGGATAATGATACGCGCGATATTTTCATCGACATATACGGCACGGACGCTGGTTTTTAAAGTGGATTTATTGTTTTTAATATGCAGAAGCGGTTCTCCGTTCTGAATGTTTTTAAAAAGAATTTCTATGGAAAGCTGTCCGGCATATGAAATAAAACTTTCGTTGGTAATTCCGCGAAGTACTGGCGTAAATAACGGCACCAGATCGGCCGATTCGAGGTGAGTCACTTCACGCGCGGTGAGCGGGTCAGTCTCATGCCCGTGTTCCTGACAGAAAAAATCATCGGGGGAAATGTAAATTTCAATTAACGGTACTGAGAGCAGAGAGGCTGCATTCAGGGGAAACAGCATTTCCCGGTTTTTGGCGGAAAGTTTTGGTGAAAATGTTTTTTGAACTGTGTTATTGTAAATAATAGTTAAAACATTTTTCGACATGTTTTTTTTAAAACTATTAATAATAATTTTTTTAATCCGGCCGGTAATGGAGTTTCCCGGTGTTAAAAAATTAATCCTGCCGGCTTCGGCAAGTCTGCAGGTAAGTCCTTTGTTTCTGAGAATGCTATGGAGAATTCCTGCGTAAATCTGCCTGCACGCTCCGCCTGTAACTGCTTCAAGCTTTTCAGGAATATATTCGGAACCTTCAGGGATAATTGCGGATATCTGCCTTGCGGTAAAACTTTCCGGTGGAATTACTGCAGCAGTTAAATTATAATTTTTCTGCAGTACGGAAACGCTGGAGTGAATTCTTTCAGCAATGCAGGTAACCGCGCTTTTATCCGGAATAGATCCGGGAATATACAGCTGAAAAATAAATTTTTTCATTTATGCATGTCAGGTTTCAAATTCGAAAATTTTATCGAGATTACCAAGACTGATGGTTTTAATGACCATTTCGGAAGGTTTGCGGATTATCATCCTTCGTTTCTTTTGAACCTGAACTTTGTGTATCTGAATGAGGACATTAATTCCTGAAGAATCGATATACTTCATACCGTGCAGATCAATGATAACATCTTTTTGGACTGAATCGATGTCCGCGAGGATAACTTTTTTTAAAGCTTTGCTGTTATTACTGTCCATGTCGGTTGTAATAGTAAAAATGATTTGTGATTCTGTTTCTGATTTTTTCATTGTTGTGCTCTCTACTCTGCTCTATACTGTCCAGTCCGTGCCGGTGTTCGCGGGTAACCGATCGGGTTTACTGATCCGGAAAAATTTCAGACCAGAGCATAACCGGTGCATCAAGTCCTGTCCACAGCTTAAATTGAAGCGCTGCCTGACCAAAAAACATCCGGCGGCCTTCAATTACAGCCGCGCCGGCGTGTTCTCCATCCTGTAGAAATTTCGTCCGCCGCGGATTATATACTATATCATAAATTACCATTTTTTTTGAGAATAAGGTGTCGGCAACAGGGGAGCTTGAAATATCAGGAAACATTCCCACAGGAGTGGTGTTGATTATAACCGCATTGTCCGGAATTGCATTTTTATTTAATCCGGAAATATTGTGAATTTCGGGCGAACGGTGTAAACGGGAAAGTTCATTACACAGGTTTTTTGCTTTTTCAGGGTTGCGTACCGCAAAGTGAATGCGTGCTTCAGGTGCATTTTGGGATAAGGTAATTGCTATCCCCCGTGCAGATCCGCCGCTACCGAGAATAACATAATGTCTTGTTTTCCAATCCGGAACAGTTTCTGAAATGGGCTGAACAGCAGCAGCGCCGTCATAATTATACCCGAAAAGAACACCCGACCGGTTAATTACAGTATTGATGCATCCAAGTACACGCGCAGTACTGTCAAGCTCATCCACCAATCCGGCTGCAGCTTCTTTATGAGGTATAGTCACGCTTAACCCTTTTATATTGAGCGCCCGTACTGCGGCCAAAGCATCGGATGTGTTTTTCTGTTCAAAGGCAAGATACACCGCGTTAATTCCGTAATGCGAAAAAGCAGCGTTCATTAATAACGGTGATCGGGAATGCCGTATGGGGCAGCCGAGAACTCCGTATAGTACAGTTTCTGTATCAGGCATGCGGTGTTTCACGGGCTTGCGTATCCTCCGGTTGTGTCAATACGCAGTTGGTTGATTTTTTTCTGAAAAAAATCAGGCAGAGGTATTGAAAAAGTCATGTCTTGTCCGTGTGCGGGGTGTGTAAATGAGATTTCTGCAGCGCAAAGATATAAGTTACGATCTGTATCCCTTGACCGTCCGTATTGCCGGTCGCCGAGTACCGGATATCCTGCGTGAAGGAAATGTACACGCAGTTGATGTGTTCTCCCGGTCATCGGTGAAGCAATAACCCACGTCGACTGAGTAAACCGCTCCTTTACTTCGTATGTAGTTAACGCGGATTTTCCTGTTTCACTTACACATTGTTTTTTAAAATGTACCGGACTCCGCCCTATGGCGCCTTCAAAGCTGCCCGCGGCCTGATATATGACACCGCGGACGAGAATATGGTATTGCTTATGAACTCTTCGTTTTCTGAATTGTTTTTGCAGATTAATTTCGGATGCAGGATTTTTCGCAAGCAGGAGCAGGCCTGATGTATCCTTATCAAGACGATGAACTATCCCCGGCCGCAGAGGATCGCTGAAAAGGCCGGGATTGGTGATTTTATCGCGCAGCCAATCAGCAATTGTGTTATCTGCATGTCCGGGCGCAGGGTGCACTACCATCCCGGGGTCTTTATTGATTACAAGGATATCATCATCCTCAAAAACTATTTCCGGACTGACAGAGTGCATTAAAACCGGAAGTGAAGAAGGTTCATATGTATAAATCCGTTTTGCGCCATTCTCTGCCTGAAATTTGGTTCTTTCCTTTCGTTATAGTCATTATTCGCGATGGCATACGCCCACAGACATGCATTTACCCAGATAAATACATTACCCGGTGTTATTCCTTCTTCAGGGAAAAATGTAAACCCGCCGGCTGGTTTGGCGATAGGTTCAAACGCACCGCTCCCGCCGCGGGCTATGATTTGGCCTGTAGCAGAAAACGTCTGCGCAAAATAGTATCCCTGTGTCATGAGTACATAACTGTAGGCCGAGGTAAAGGGGAGCGCAATAAAAAAAATAATTTCCGCGCGTCTTACATGTTCTTTAAGCTTTGGATTTCCGGATCGTTTTTGTGCGTCGCGGGCGGAATAAATATATGTTCTGCCGCTTTCTTCATTACCAAACTTGATCAAGTCAGTTTTTATGGGAAAAAAACCTGCATTTTTCTTCGGATCAATAAGAGTATCAATTTTCTGAAGAGCCGGAAGGGTTACTCCTTGCAGCAGCAGCGAGATTAAAAAGAAATTGCCGGCCCTTCGCATTCCGCGGTTTACCCGAGATATTTTCCGTAAAGAGGTGATAGCCTTTCCTTCGCCTCAGGTGTGATTTTATCTTTTGCGGTAAAAATTGCGGTTGCTGCGGAAGTTCTGCATGGACAATCCCCGGTTTTTTCTGCAGCGATGAGCAGTTTTGGCAGAAGCTGTTTAACGCGCGCAGTATTTTTCTGCATATGTCCGATAATCATATCTATTGTAACCGATTCTTCGTTTTGTCTCCAGCAGTCATAATCAGTGCTCATTGCAATCATCGTATAACACATTTCCGCCTCGCGTGCGAGTTTGGCTTCCGGCAGCGCAGTCATTCCGATAACAGACGCGCCCCAGTTACGGTAAAGATTGCTCTCTGCCCTGGTGGAAAACGCCGGGCCTTCCATACACACGTAGGTTCCGTGTGCATGGAAGTGTTTTCCCATTTCATTTGTAAGCGGCTCTGCAATTGCTTTGGACAAGGCCTGACAAAATGGATCGCCGAAACTGATATGCCCGACGATGCCGTTTTCAAAAAAAGTTGAAGGCCGGTTTTTAGTACGGTCAATTATCTGATCGGGAATAACAAAATCTTCAGGAGGTATTTCTTCTTTAAGACTGCCAACTGCGGAAATTGCAATGATTTTGTTTACACCAATAGTCTTCAATGCGTAAATATTTGCACGTACAGGTATTTCTGAAGGATTAAATACATGTCCTTTCCCGTGTCTTGGTAGAAAAGCAGCTTTCTGCCCTTCGAAGGAAATTACCGTAATTGTATCTGAAGTCTTTCCGAATGGTGTAGAAATTTGCAGCTCTTCGATAATTTCTGCTCCGGGAATGTCATACAGGCCGCTTCCGCCGATAACCGCAGTGTGAATTGGTTTCATAGTGTTCTCCTTATTAAATAAAATTTAAACAAATATGTTCGTCTATTCTTCATGTTCCTGAATATGATCCGGAATATATTTTTCGAATTCTTCATACGTCATTTTATCGCAAAATAACATGAAAATTGCATCTTTTAATTCTTCGATTGATGTAAATTTAGCGCCTTTTTCTGAGTTGTCATCATGCACATAGCAATAGTATTTTTTTTTTAACATATTAAAACCCCCTTTGCTGATAATTTACATATGTTAATCGGTGCGGTACAGGCCGATACATACATTGGTTCCGGCGAAACCGGCCGCAGTTTTAAGACATGCGGTATATATTAATGAAATTGTTTCACGGGCTATATTCAGCGGAACCGGTGTCCCGTCGGCTGAAAAACCGAGAGTCTTTAAAACAGTATTTGTCTGCATACATTTCCACAGAATTGCAGTTTCAATAATTCCGGCTGCGCCGAGGGTATGTCCGAAGTATCCTTTATAACTATTTACAAAACAGGTGTCTGCTCCGGCAGTTTTATAGGCCTTTGATTCCATTTCGTCATTATATATTGTTCCTGTGCCGTGCGCCTGAATAACCGCGGGTTTTCCTGCATATTCAGGAATGGTCGACATGGCGAACCGGATACATTCGGCAAGTTCTTCGCCGGTCCGTGAAGGGCCGCTGATATGATTTGCGTCATTAGTTGTCCGGCCGCCGCTGACGGCAATGCATTTTTTCCCTTCGGACGCCGCATCAAGAAGTATTGCCCCTGCACCATCGCCGATTGAAATACCGTCTCTGTCTTTGTCAAACGGACGGCAAGGTTTACTGCTCAGCGCTTTAAACGATTCAAAACCGGAAAGGGTAAAGGAGCCTGCAAGATCCCCGCCCGCGACGATAATTTGGCGGTATTTTCCGCTTTGTATTAACCGTTGTCCGAATAATACTGCCTGTGTGCCTGAAATACAGGCATTTGACACCACAAGGGGAGTGTGAACAAAACCGAAATGTGATTGGATATTCGCGGCGAAAGAAGAAAGTAAAAATGAGTTATTTTTTTTACCGGTGACTATGTCCTGGATAAAATCTATATTCCCCTTAGTGGTAGAAATAATTAAAAATACATCAGGTGAGGCAGTATTGATTTTATTATTGTGAACGATTTTTTCTATACAACGGCATACGAGCGTCTCGAGAAATGACAGGGATACACCAGTGGCATGTGGTTGTTTGTCAGTATTTTTGCAGGGAGTCTCCGGTAACACTCTGCTTGCCAGCAGACGTTTCCCGCCAAGATCTTCGAATAAATGTGTTTTTATAGAGCATTCGCCTTTTTTCATTGCGGTAAAATTGCCGTCAAGAGAGTCCGCGAGACCAGTGATTATTTCAGCGTCACGAAGTATAGTTAATATAGTACTCATGATTGTATATGTGTTTATTCAGAAATTATTTTTTGTTTTTTTTTCCATTCGGAAAAAAAACCGGGTATATTTAGTTCTATCTGACGGTCGCTGCGGAGAAAAACCTGTGTGGTAGAAGCAGTAAGAACAATTTTTTTGGTTTGCGGGTTGGTGATTTCGTACTGGAAAATGAGTTTTGCCGCGGGTGTATCGGTGTAGGTGGTTTCAATAGACCATTCATCTCCGTAACTGAGAGGGTTTTTGTAATTGCATTCTACGTGGACAATGGGCGCGAGGTATCCGGAGTTGAAAATATCGAGGTAGTCAAAGTTATATTTTTTGCCGAATATTTTGCGGCCTTCTTCGAGGTAGAGAAGATAGTGTCCGTGCCACACAATGCCCAGTGAGTCAACTTCACTGAACCGCACAGACCCGCTTCCTGTTGCTTTTAGAACCACGCTCAATTAAAATTGTCCTGCTTTGAATTTTCTTTCGGACTTTCTTTGATGAATATTTTCATAATGCATGATGCAACATGCATATTGCCGTTCAGTACTGCGGCGCTGATTACCACAGCGCCCATAGCGGCAGCAGTTTGTGTGATTGTTGTGGTAATAGTGCTGTTAATGGAAGGAAAGGCAGCGATAGAAAGATCATTCACCGCGCCGATGTACCCGAGGCTCACCGGTTTTTGTTCCTGCTGAGCCTGGAATCCGGCCCGGAGTGCCGCGCATTGTGCGATATGTTCGACTATTCCCGGTTCGGATAATACGCCGCCGTCAACAAAAATATTGTTTTCGGTGATATCGAGTTCTGCAGTGGTTTTCAGCTCATCTGAGGATAGAAGTCTGCTCACCAATACCATTGGCGGCCGCTGGGGAATATAATTTACAACATTGTCTGAAATCATGTGAATATAAACGAGAATGGATTATATCATTAATCTGGGGTCTTTTTTCTATAGGCGACGTGGAAGGGGTTTTGCAATCGGTAATTCAGGAGGATGTTTATTTTTTTCTAAAAGCACCGTGGAAGAGTTTCAAAAACTAAAATCCAATCTGACGTTTGCGCCTGCCATCCTGGCAGCCCGCTGCACTCGGCAAGCGTGGAAAAACTTCGGCCTCCTGCCGTTTTTCCACGCTTGACGCCGATTGGATTTTGAGTTTTTGAAACTCTTTCACTTATCTATTTAAAAAAAGACTACTTAATAGCCGTTCTGAATTGCCATTGCCAAACCCTTCCACTTGGCTATTGAGAGCAATACTACTATATCAACTGCCGCTCTAAACTACCGACGGCGAAACCCTCTCACCTGGCTATAGAAAGCAATACTATTATGTAAGAAGTCGCTGCATTGAATTATTTTTGTTATAACCCCGTCACAGGAAATAAAAACCGCCGATAATCAGGAAATAGGTATTGGAACAGCCACGAAATGGAAACCACTTATCATAAAACATCGAATTTTTAATTATTTTTAAGAAAAACTTGACATTCCTTTATTTTTGGAGTATAATTCATCTGTCATGACAAAATGTCAGATTGCGTTATTTTACCAAATTATATGATTGCCTATAGTGAAATTGCTTCGAAAATTATCTCTGATATACAACAGAAAAAAATTAACGGGAAACTCCCGTCAATCCGGACTCTTGCTTCCCGATATAATGTAAGCCGGGCGCCGATAGAACGCGCAATCAGTGAACTCCGGGCCCAAGGCTATGTCGCATCCTTTCCGCGAAGCCGGAATATTCTTCTTGATACAAAGAAACCAACAAATACCATCCATTTCCTTTCCCGTGGAGCAGACGAAAGCAGGAATCATTTGTTCTATGACGCGTTCGATGTTATACGCTGTTCCGCCGGCTCTGCATACACGCTCTCTGTGCAAAGTTATAATTCAATTTCTGATGAAGCTGAATGTCTTATGAAAATACTCCAAGACCCGCCAGCCGGACTGTATGCGATACCTGTCCTGACTGATCAGAAATTAGTTAATCCGGAGCTATATGAATCAATCGTAAAAATGGGTGTGAAAACAATTTTTTTAATGCGCGATGTGCGCGAAATACCTGCATACTCTGTTTATTATGACAACGCTTCTGTTATTGATTCCATGTTTACAATGCTTGAGGAAAATTCATGCGGCGTTCGAATTCATATCACTCAGGATACACATGAAATACTTTTTCTCCGCAAAACACATTTTGATCTGCATTATGCAGAAAAAAACGGTTGTTATTGGATTGAAATGCCTTCAGTATGTAAAGAGAGTGATTCACATATTTTGGAGCTGCTGATAAAAAAATTCGACGAATTGCGCCTTAAAGAAATTTCGAATTTTAAAAAAATCGGAATTTGCTGCTCAAATGAATTATACCTGTATGCGGTGTATAAAGTACTCAATACATTGCATATTGAAAATTACAAACTCATCAGTGACGGCTTAACCAGGTATGCAGTACATGAATTTTTTCCTGAATCAGCCCGTGAGTTTAAGCCGGATCTTTTTAATTATCCTGATATTGATTACCGTGGAAAGGATGCAGGACAAGAGGCTGTGCGTCTTATGCAATACATGCTTGAGAGAAACAAACAGATTACCGGAGGGAAAAGCCTTCCTGTGTATTACAAAAAACAAACATAAATAGGAGATTCTCATGAACAAAAAGAGCTTAGAGCAGAGTAAGATATACATTTATTTATTTGTGGTAATATCTACTTTATTATCGTGTCTCGTTTCGGCTGAAATATTCAGCGGACCGTTTCAGAATCTGGGTAAACGGAAGCATATGGCAAGTGCAAGTCACTTTTATGTGGTTAATAAAAAAGGAATAGACTTTTCTGTTATTGTTGAATGCGAAAAACTGGTGCATGCTGCACCAATTAAAAAAGATGATGAGGTTACCGCGTCTTTTAACAGAATGATGATTCGGGTAAGTGATGCGGAAGAATATCTTATGACGCGGGAATTTATTACTGATCCAGGGCAGACAGGTGCAGAAAAATTAAAAACTACAGCTAAAATACCGGTTATAAAACAAAAAGGAATAATCAGGATTGATGTAATTACCGGAATCGGCGCGGTGTTTAATGTAAGGACAGAACCGCCGCTCCCTTTCGGCATCCTGAGCTCATTTAAAGTAATTGCCCCATTGAGTGAGGATCGTACCGCATACGTCTACGTACCAAATGGAGCGAAGCTGCTGGAACTTGAGAACATACAATGCGAGGCGGTTATCCGTGATCAAAACGGACGGACGCTGTATAGCGGAGGCAAACAGACCATAACAGTCGACGAAACAGATGCAGTGTGGGAAATTGACATCAAAAATACATCGTGGCCCGGATCAAAAATATTTGCGCATGGGTTTCCGGTAATTCTCTGTCCTGATAAGCAGACCGCTTTGGATATAAAGGGATCATATGAGAAGCTCTCAGACGGGACTATTGTGCCGCATAAGTTTCAGGCAAGGCTGGATCGTTTGGTTCGTGCCCAGTTTAATAAAAAAGAACAATTTTCTGTTCCCGAAATCAAATCATGGAAAGATATTGCAGATACTCTCGCATCAAATCCGGAAAAATACGGCAATTTAATAACCGGGTATCTTCCGTATCTACCGCACTATAATATTTTTTTTGACAGACAGGATGTAAATCCCAGCTCAGTATATTTTGGCGCGATACATTGTCCATATATGTATGTAGGACATAAGACCAGCGGTTCTTTGCTGTACACAGTCGAGGGCAGTCCGCTCAATCCTAAAACAGCCGAACAAATGGTGCCGGAACTGGTTCCGCCGAGTACTGATTCTGCCGGCATAGATGCATTTGGGACTACTTTCTCGCCATGGGGTATGCCGGGACTGCTCGGACGTATTTACCATATGGAAAAAGAAATCAATCCTTACTATCAAAATAAAAATCTTCTTAACAGAGTTATTATTGCCGGTGCGCGAGATATTATGCTTCTTAATGAAGAGCAGATTGTAACATACGATGAGGATAAAGACAGAGATTGGCCGGGCTGTATTCACTTCATACAGGAGTTCGGTCAAACTAAAGCATTTGGGCATATTGGTCCTGAAGTGAAAAAATACTATCCTGAAATCTACAGAGAATGGTATGAGGGGATTATGATGTATACTGATCGGCTTTCCTTCTCCAGCATTTACCCTCCGGCAAATCAGGGCGCGCATAACATAATGGCTACGTACCGCGCTTTTAAAGGAAGTGCGGATATTTTCTACAGTAATTTGACTGTATATCAGCTGGATAAATATATTTCTGCAATGCAAAAAATCGCCGGGTACTTTATTGAGAGTTACGGACCATGCGCGAGCTATAACGGACTGACGTTAAGCCTTCTCGCGGTATTGTACGCTGAAACCAAAATGCCGAAACTCGGGGAAGCAATTCGGAAAAACTACTTTTGTTTTAATCATTCAATTGCAGCTGAACCATCAGGTACACTTATCGGGGTAACTGATTTTAATCACCGCGTCCATAAACCATGGACTATGTCGCAGACCTATGCCGGCCGACGCATTGCACGGCCGTATTTTGATGAAGCCGGCGTTTTTTTTAAAAAAAGTGAGTCTGCTGAAGAAATTAAATCATCAGCGCAAAGTATCCTTGCTGAAGCGGAAAAGACACCATGGCCGATTTCATATTATACTGCCGATCTTAAACGTGTTCCGCTCAGTGTCGGCATGCAGGAAACTTATTTTGATTATTACAATCCTGCGGGACGGACAAATTCGCTGTTTCCGTATGAGGAAAAACAATTTATAAGAAATATAGGAGATGAATTTATAGCAGTCAGGGAGCAGGGATATTATGTGCTTATTTATACGGGAAAACCTGGAATTTGGCGTTACACAACCGCGAAACCTGATGAGAAGTTCGCACGGACCGGCGGAGGCATATCATTGTTCTGGACGCCTGAATACAAAGTGGTGCTGACAGGGCAAGGATGGAATTCAATGTCGCATCACGGCATTATCGCAGCGGCAGACGGAACACTGTATTACGCCGATTACATGTCAGTAAATTATGAGCTTGACAGCAAGAAAAAAACTCTTTATGTTTCCGGCATGGTGCAGAACACACCGCTTACCTATACACACAGGTACACTTTTTTACCGGATTCAATATCTGTCGTTACTGCGGTTAAGGCAACGACTGATTATTCCTGCGGGGAGTGTTTTCTGCAGTTTCCTGTTTTTACTGCAAAAGAAAACGGTAGCATACAGGAAATATCCGGAGATAATAAAAAGTTTATTTTCAAAGATAATAAAAATAATTCATCCTGGATAAGTTTTTCTGAAACACAGCAGCTTTCATTCGGTGTTACGTCGAAAGATATGGTAACGGCTATGGAGCCGCCTTCCCGAATTGAGTATACTGTTCGGCAGGCTAAAGTTAATTTATCTGCACGATGGGAATCCGGGGACGAAGAAATAGTCAATTACAGTTTGCGCTGATAAATTTCCATAGGCGACGTGGAGGGGTTTCACCGTCGGTAGTTAAGGAGGAGGTTAACCCGAGTGTCTTTTTTCTACAGGTGCCGTGGAGGGGTTTCGCAATCGGCAATTCAGGCGGACGTTTGCCGTCGCCCTCCTGGCTCCGGACTGCACTCTGAACGGAGAAAAAAAATGGGGCATCCTGGGCAGTCGGCGCTATCGCGCCTCCTTTGTTCGCAGTTTGCGGG
>Ga0180008_1000299_pt1 | contig 47357 bp, 41 predicted proteins | sample MM_PW_MetaG_FD_121121 | JGI IMG/M metagenome (GOLD analysis project Ga0180008, IMG submission 121121) | Groundwater microbial communities from the Aspo Hard Rock Laboratory (HRL) deep subsurface site, Sweden - MM_PW_MetaG | ecosystem: Environmental > Aquatic > Deep subsurface > Groundwater... | reverse complement strand
CACGTTGCCTCGCTGCAGTGGAAGGCAATGCTCGATGCGCGCGAATTGCTTGGGTGTGATCTCCATGTCGGGCAGTGTCCAGCATGATGCCCAGCGTTGCAATTAGTGTTAACAGCCCCTAGGTCTCATCACCCCGCACTTGCTTTGCGCACCCAGCGGCGTTTCGCCGTACCTTGGGATGTTCGGACTCAAGTGCCTCTCGGGTGAGCATGAAAACAGCGTTCGCGCCCATGGTCGACAAGGGGTGGCTCCTGGCCGCCTCGGTGCTGGCGTGCGCCCCTGTTTTCGCGGTCGAGACCGTGAAGCTGGAGAGGTTCCAGACGGACATCGCCATCATCGAGCAGACGGGCCAGGCCAAGTGGGTGGACGACACGACCTTGCTGGTCACCACGCCCATCGAGCCAGGCAAGTACGACCACTGGAACGCCAAGGTGGTCGCCATCGACCTGCAGGCCAAGCGCGTGACCACCATCACCGCAGCCGGCTTCCTGCGGTGCGCCAACCCGCGCAAGCATTACTTCGTGGTGGCCGAGGGCAGCCACGAGAAGACCTTCTTCAGCAGGGCTTCGACCAAGCCCGATGCAGCAGACCCGATCAACACCTACCTCTACACCTGGTCGCCAGCCAACAAGGCGGTGGTGCAGCGTCAGCAGCTGCCCAACGACACGGACATCAACCCGCACATCTGCAAGGTCACCCTGCCCGCTCACGCGAAGGCCATCGGCCAGGACCTCAGGCGCCAGGGCATTTTGTACGTGGACGAGAAGAAGGCGCTGGTGGCCACGTCGGCCGCGCAGGAAGGCGCCAGGAGCCCCATGCGCCTGGTCAACGATGGACAGCCACCGAAGCCGCTGGAGGGGCAGATCGGCGAGATCGAGCCCAGCGTGTCTTACCAGTCGCACGACAACAGCTTGCTGCTCAAGCCGGGGCACTTCACGACCCCGGCCAATGGCGAGGTGGTCAAAGGCAGCCCAGCGCTGGTGTTCTATTCAGACCAGGACCAACCGAGCCGGGTGCCCTTGCCCGATGAGCTCAAGGCGGATTTGCAGGCGCTGGGTCAGTCGGTCAAGCGGCCACGTGGCGACACGTCCACACCGGGTGGGTTCGCGTTCCCGCTCAAGGGCGCGACCTTGTTGCTGGTGCCCACCTACACCAGCGAGCTGACGGGCTTTTACCTCAAGAAGGTGGGCCAACCCCTGCGCCGCGTCCACTGCTCTTCGCTGCAGGGCCAATGCAGCGTCCGCGAACTCATGATCGCGCCCGGCGGCTGCCACGTGGCCTACACACCCGGAAACGGCCACGACCGCTCATTCATGTCGATCAACTTGTGCTCACCAGAGGCGCCCTGACAGCACCGGGCAAGTGCCCCGTCTTCAGGTACACCAGCGCGCCCCCTGCTAAGCTGCCAACAGACCCAAGCCATCGCCCACGCGGTGGCGCAACCAGGCCCAAGAGAACCAGGGTCTCTTCGCCGCCGGGATGCGCATGGACGGCTCCTCGTTGTCACAACGAAAACGCCACCCTGGAAGGTGGCGTCAAGGCCGCATTGTCCCTGCGGCGGGGTCAAGGCACCTGCGCGGCGCCTTGAATCAAGCAACAGCGCGAGCCGTGCTCAGTAGCCGCGACGGCCGCCGCCGCCACCGCCGTAGCCGCCACGGTCACCACCGTAGCCGCCACCGGAGCCACCACGGCCACCGCCGAAGCCACCCGGGCGCTCTTCGCGGGGACGTGCTTCGTTGACGACCAGGGCGCGGCCTTCGAACGATTGACCGTTCATGCCGCGGATGGCGGCTTGAGCTTCGTCACGCGAGCCCATTTCCACGAAGCCGAAGCCCTTGGAACGACCGGTGTCGCGGTCCATCATGACCTTGGCCGAAGAGACTGCGCCAAAGCTGGCGAAGTGTTGTTGCAGGTCGTCGTCGCGCATCGAGTAAGGCAGGTTGCCGACGTAGAGCTTGTTGTCCATGGTGGACCCTTTCAGTGCATGCCGCGGATGTCGAAGGCCCGCCGCGGCGTCAGGCCGGAACAGGATCAGAAGCGGCGGCGCGGGGGCGCAGCGGGCGCGCCGTTGGCACGCGGCTCCAGGTGACGGAAGGTGATGCGGCCCTTGTTCAGGTCGTAGGGCGACAGCTCGAGCGACACCTTGTCGCCTGCCAGGATGCGGATGCGGTGCTTGCGCATCTTGCCGCCGGTGTAGGCGATGAGCTTGTGGCCGTTTTCGAGCGTGACGCGAAAGCGCGAGTCGGGCAGGACTTCGTCGACCTGTCCGCGCATTTCAATGAGTTCTTCTTTGGACAAAGGGGGCTCCTTCAAAGCGGGTGGAGGGCAGCGGGCGGGCCTCAGGCGGGCAGCGCGGGCTGGCGCAGGTAGCCCAGACCCTGGTCGATCGCGTAGTTCGCGGCGGCCTGGGCTGTGGCAAACAGGGGGATGAAGCGGAACACCCGGTCGTGGCTGGTGGCGCCACGGCCACTGCGAATGGACAACGAGGCGGCGAACTCGCCGCTGTCGGTCTGACGGGTGATCGGAGAGAGCACGAAACGGCCGACCGTGCGTGCGAGAGGAGTCGAATGGATCAAGCAGAAGTGGGCCACGCCTCGTGACGCAGCCAGGGAGTTCGGGCGGACCAGCCGCGACCGAAGGGGAAGGAAGCGATTCTTGTCCCGGATGCGTGCGAACCGCGGGCCCGGCCGGTCAGGGTGGACCGTTGGGGGGCGTGCTGGGCAGGGGGGAGAGGAACCAGACGAAGCTTGCCTGGTGATGCCGGACCCGAGCAGACTGCAGATCGGGGCGCGGCGAGGGTGCGCCGCAGGGGGCGGGCATCTCGACGGAGGCTGCGCAGGAAAGCGAAACTGCAGCCATCTCGACGCACTGTAGCAGCAATCGCTGCGACGCGCTTGCTTTTTTGCGGCGCGTCGCCTTGCGTAAACTGCGACTCCCCTCACCCCCGCTCACTGGACCGAGACAAACCCATGGACAGCGTTGACCTGCAGGTGCTGGCCAGGGCCCGCGCATGGGCCGCAGCCGGCCACCCACTCGCCTGGGTGACCGTGGTGCGCACCTGGGGGTCTGCCCCCCGGCCCCCAGGCTCGTGGCTCGTGGTGCGAGACGACGGTCTGATCGAAGGATCGGTCTCGGGGGGCTGCATCGAAGACGACCTGGTCGCCCGGATGCGCGAGGGCCACATGCTGGTCGATCGCCCGTTCACGCTCACCTATGGCGTGACGCAGGAGGAGTCTGCCCGCATCGGCTTGCCCTGCGGCGGCACGCTCGAACTGGTCGTCGAGCCCAACCCCAGCGTGTCGCTGCTGCAGGAACTCGGCGAACGGCTGGCGCGCCGCCAGCTCACGCTCAAGCACGTGGACCTCGCTCAGGGCACCACGTCCTTGTCCGACGCGCCCTGTGGCGCCGCCATGCAGTGGGACGGCACACACCTGCGCACGCTCCATGGCCCTCAATGGCGCCTGCTCATCATCGGCGCGGGCCAGATCTCGCGCTACCTCGCCCAGATGGCTCTGGCGCTCGACTACGACGTCACGGTGTGCGACCCGCGCGAAGAACACAGCGCCGGCTGGGATGTCCCGGGCACGAAGCTGGTTCACACCATGCCCGACGACACCCTGCTGGCCATGCAGCCCGACGCACGCTGTGCGGTGGTGGCGCTGACGCACGACCCCAAGCTCGACGACATGGTTCTGCTGGAGGCCCTGCGTTCACCGGCGTTCTACTTGGGTGCGGTGGGCTCGCGACTCAACAACGACCGCCGCAAGGCGCGCCTGGTCGAGCACTTCGACATCAGCCCCGAGGACATCCAGCGACTGCATGGCCCCGTGGGCTTGCACATCGGCAGCCACACCCCACCGGAGATCGCCGTGTCGATCGTGGCCGAGATGGTGGCGGTGCGAAACGGCGTGATCGGCCCCGCTGCGCGACAATCCGGGCCATGACGACTGCGCCAGCCTCCCCCGACGACGACCCCATGCCCGTGCCGCCAGAGGCACCGGACATCAACGCGTGCTGTGGCAGCGGTTGCGACCCGTGCATCTTCGACGCCCACGACATGGCGATGGACGCTTACCGGCAGGCGCTTCGGGCCTGGCAGGCCCGGCAAGCCAAGCCAGCCCACCCGCCTGAAACGGACGGTTCATGAGGCTCGGATCGCGGCGCATGCGCCTCAGGTGTCTGCCCTGGCTGGTCATGATCGCCTTGAGCGGCTTGAGCGGCTTGAGCGGCTTGAGCGGCTGCGTGGCCTTGCCTCCTCGACCCGAGCTCGCCTCGTCGGACACCAGCCCGGTGGTGGCGACCCCTGAACGGACCAGCGTCGGACAGACGCTTCGGGCCAGCCAGGCGCCCGAAGGCCTCAGTGGGTTGCGCGTGCTGGCCGACCCGCTCGACGCCTTCGCGGCACGCATGGCCCTCATCCGCCAGGCAGAGCACCGCCTCGATCTGCAGTACTACATCTGGCGCCCCGACACCACGGGCACGCTGATGCTGGGCGCCTTGCGCGAAGCCGCAGACCGCGGGGTCAAGGTTCGCTTGCTGCTCGACGACAACGGCATCGGCGGCATGGACGACCTGCTGGCAGCCTTCGACCGACACCCACAGATCGAGGTCAGGCTCTTCAACCCTTTCCCCATCCGCTGGTTCAAGCCCCTGTCCTACCTGGGCGACTTCGGCCGACTGAACCGGCGCATGCGCAACAAGGCGTTCATTGCCGACTCGACCACCGCCATCGTGGGGGGACGCAACATCGGGGACGCCTACTTCGGAGCCGATGACCTTGTCGACTTCGCCGACCTCGACGTCCTGACCACCGGCGCCGTCGTTCCCGATGTGCTGCGCTCGTTCCTGAGTTACTGGGACAGTCCCCTGGCCTATCCCTTGTCGTCGATCGGCTCAAGGCATCCCGTTGGACAGGATCCGTTGACGCAGCGCCTGGCCACCTTGCGCCACGACGAACAGACCCTGCGCTACCGCGATGCCGTCAAGGATTCCAGCGTCGCACGCGACCTCGGTCAGGGCAAGCCTGACCTGGAATGGGTTCGCATCCGGCTGCTCGCCGACCCGCCCGAAAAAGCCTCGGGCCAGGGGCTGCCCCAGGACTGGCTGGTCACGGGCCTGCAGTCGGCGCTGGGCGAGGCCACGCAATCGCGTGGACCTGATCTCGCCTTACTTCGTGCCCGGCGAACAAGGCACGGCGCTGTTGGGTGCCTACCCCGCCCGCGGCGTGGCCCTGCGGGTGGTGACCAACTCGCTGGCGGCCACCGACGTGGTGGCGGTTCACCCTGGCTATGCGCGCCGACGACTCGACCTGCTGAAAGCGGGCGTGACCCTGTACGAACTCAAGGCCGTGGCCTCGGATGTGGGCGCCCGGCCGTGGAACCTCTCCGGCAGCAGCACGGCCAGCCTGCATGGCAAAGCCTTCGCCGTGGACGGTCAGCGGGCCTTCGTGGGCTCGTTCAACATCGACCCGCGCTCGGTGTCCTTGAACACCGAGATGGGCCTGGTCATCGAGAGCCCGACGCTGGCGCGCACCCTGACCGAGGCCCTGGACCGCGACCTGCCCCAGCATGCCTACCGCGTGCGCCTGGGACCGGGCGATCGACTCGAGTGGACGGAGCAGACGCCAGCCGGCACCGTGGTCCACCACCACGAGCCCGATGCGGGCTGGTGGAAGCGGTTCATGGCCTGGCTGATGGCCTGGCCGGCCATCGAGGGGCTGTTGTGACGTTCATTTGGTCGTCAACAGCAAAGGTGTGGGGCCGACCTGGACATACCGGTAGCGGGTCAAGGTGCCGTCCAGGAGGTCATCGGGGATCGGCTGCTTGGTGCCCACACCGTCCAGCGGGGTCTGGTACTTGAGCGTGTCCCAGGTGGTGCCTGCGAACCAGGCCTTTTCCTTGAACAGACGCACCGTCTCCGCGGCGCCCTCGCTCCACAACACCACGCGCATCGCCCCTGCAAGGTTCATTTTGGCGATGAAGATGCGCCCGTTGACCCCCTTCGTGGTGTAGAGCTCGCTGAGGGCGGCGCCCTTGAGCCAGCCCACAGCCTGGGCATAACGCCGTCCCAGCGGGGTCGCACAGTCCGGGTTGTACTTCACCTGCGTGGCCAGGAAGGCCGCGCAGTTGTTGGGGGTGCTGTCTTCCCAGGTGCCATAGACCAGAGCGCCCGTGGGGGTGCCGCCCTCCCAGTGGTAGTAGTTGAAGTTGCTCACCCCGCTGGCCCACAGCAGCAAGAGGCCCCGCAAGGGGTTCGCCAGGTCGGCCGCGCCGAGCGTGTTGGCGTTGACGCAACCGGGCTGGGTCAGTGGGTCGCACCCGAAGCCGCCCTCGGTGTCCCACAGCGGCTTGGCACTCACGCCGTTCGCCGCCATGATGCTGCGCACGTTGGCCACGCTGCCCAGCATGCGCTCGGGGCTGCCCGGCTCGTAGGTGTGCAGGTTGATGATGTCGACATGTTGCCCCCCGCCCGCCTTGAGGAAACGCTCGAGCTACTGGGTGCCCAGGCGAGCGGTGATGGAGGGTGCCAGGATCACGTTGTTCGCATCGATGCCCTTGAGCACCTCACGCGCGATGCGGGTCATCTCGACCATCTTGGCGACATCGCCGGAGTAGACCTGCGGGATGTCCCATTCGTTCCAGATCTCCCAGTACTTGATCTTGCCCTTGTAGCGCTGCCCCACCTGGGTCACGTACTGGGTCCAGCGCTGCATGTCGGCCGGGGGCGCCGATTCGCCACTCGACGTGCAGTACAGGCTGGTGGCGCCGGGCTGACTGGACGAGTGCGCGGGCGTCTGGCCCATGGTGTAGATCATCTGCGTCTGAGGGTCCTTCGTGCGCACATGGTTGACGATGTAGTCCATGCGATCGAAGTTCCAGACATCCCGCTGGGGCTCGAGGTTGCACCAGTGCGTCCCGGTGTCGTGCAGCCGGATCACCTTCTGCCCCAGCTTGGGCCAGGCGTTGTGTGTGCCCAGCTTGTTCATGTGCAAGCCAAACAAGGTGTCAGGGATGGTGGCGGTGCTCTGTGGCTTGAGCTCGTCCTGCTTGACCTCGGCGATCTTGAGGTCATCGAGGTAAACGTTGACGCCGGTCGGCGAGGTCAGGAACAAGCGCGTGTCTTCGGCCATCACCCCCTCGATGCTCACCTGCTGCCAGGTGCTGGTGGCACTGTGGCGCACGATGGCGTAGGGGTAGTAGCCCGGCCCGCCGCCGCGCGCCATCAGCTCGACGCCCGCGGGCATGTCGGACTTGATCCAGGCGGTGACCTTGTAGCGCTTGCCGTTGGCGAAGGTGAAGTTGTCGAGCAGGAAGATGACCGCGGGCGAATCGACGCGAAAGTGTGCCGAACCACTGCCGGCGCGCGCGTTGGCAGCCTGCGTGTTGCGCTCCACGACCCATTGCGGCGACGACCCGACCTCGCTCCAGGCGTTGACACCCCAGTGGAATGCCGCCGACTCGAAGTCGTCCTGATAGACCGTGGTCTCGGTACGGGTCACGGTGGCCGACTGCGCGGGCAGCATCACCGTGGTCTTGGCGATGGCCTGGGGCGCGGCCACCTCAGGTTGGGCGGCTGCCGGGGCATCGGCAGGGGCGCTGCCACCGCCTCCGCAAGCGGTGATGAGGCCAGACACCATCAAGGCCAGCGCAGGCAGGCGCGGCACTCGAGAACGTGCTCGTGTGTTCACTGAAAGCTCCTGAATGAAAATCGTCTGAGGCGGCCCCCAAGGGGCGCGCGAGGCGATTCTCAGGCGAGCAGGAGCGGTTTCATGAACACACCAGGCCTCGCAAGGGTCAATCGATGACAGGAGGCTCGCTTGCGCGCCCCTGCACAGCCGCCTCGCGCAACTTGTCCTTCTTGCTCTTGCGCTTGCCCTTGATGCCCCCGGTGCCTTCGGGGTCGGTCAGCGGGTTGCGATGCGCCGGTTCGGTCTGCTTCATCTCGAAGCCTGGCACCTGCTCTCGCGGCACGCGCAGCCCCTGGCGCTTTTCGATCAGGCGGAAATGCGTTTCGGTGTCGGCGTTGACGAAGCTCACCGCGACACCGCTGAGGCCAGCACGCGCCGTGCGACCGATGCGGTGCACATGGTCGTCAGGGGAGCGGGGCAGGTCGAAGTTGACCACCGCCGGCAAGGCGTCGACGTGCAGGCCGCGGGCGGCCAGGTCGGTGGCCACCACCACCTGCAACTCACCGGCCTTGAACGCACGCAGCACCTCGCGTCGCGTGCCCTGGCTGGCGTCGGCGTGAAAGGCCGCGGCCTTCACCCCATGCTTGACCAGCTTGGCCGCCACCATGTCGCAGGCGTGGCGCGTGGCCACGAACACCAGCACCTGGCGCCAGCCCTCCTGCTTGAGCAGGTGACGCAGCAGGGGCGTGCGCTGGGCCGCATCGACCTGGATGGCGCGCTGATGGATGTCGGGCACCGAGACCGCTGCGGCGCGCAGGTCGATGCGCAGGGGCTCGTGCATCAGGCGCTGCGCCAGGGCCTCGACCGAGGCCTCGAAGGTGGCCGAACAAAGCAGGTGCTGCCGGCGTTCAGGCAGCAAGGCCAGCACGCGCTGCAGCTCGTCCTCGAAGCCCTTGTCCAGCAGGCGATCCGCCTCGTCGAGCACCAAGGTCTGCACACCGTCGAGGCTCAGGGCGTTGTGCTCGATCAGATCGAGCAGGCGGCCCGGCGTGGCCACCACGACGTCGGCGCCACCGCGCAGACCGAGCATCTGCGTGTTGATGGAGACGCCACCGAACACGCAGCCCCAGCGCAAGGGCGCCTGCAGGTGCTCGGCCATGTCGCGCAGGGTTTCGCCCACCTGCAAGGCCAGCTCGCGCGTGGGCACGAGGATCAGGGCCTGGGTGGGGCGTCGCTCGGGCTTGGGCGCATGCAGGGCTGCTTGCTGCGGCGCCCGCTTGCCCGGCCTGGTCGCCTCAGCCGCCGCATCGCGCGACGCTTGCTTCTGAAAGTTCGCTTCGACCTGCTGCAGCACGGGCAGCACGTAGGCCAGGGTCTTGCCGGATCCGGTGGCGGCCAGGGTCAGCACGTCGCGGCCCGCCAGCGCCGCCGGGATGGCCTGCGCCTGCACCGGCGTGGGCTCGGTCAGCTCGGCCTCTTGCAGCACCTGCTGCAAAGAAGCCGACAGGCCCAGCGTGGCGAAGGAGGTCTCGGGCATCTCGCGGATCTGGCTCACAGCGCCCTCACCTTCACCGACTTGCCCTTGACCTTGCCGCCTTGCAGGCCCCTCAAGGCTTTGTCAGCGATGTCGCGGTCGACCGCCACGTAGGTCGAGAACTCGTTGACGTTGATCTTGCCGACCTTGGCTCCCTCGAAGCCGAGGTCTTTGGTGAGCGCGCCCAGCACGTCGCCTGGCCGGATCTTTTCCTTGCGGCCGCCGAGGATCTGCAGCGTCACGCGCGGCGGGCGCAGCGGCTCGCGTTCGGTCGACGGCGTGAGCTCGTTCAATCGGTGCCATTCGCTGGCGCGGCCTTGCATCTCGTCGATGCGACCGACGCGCCCCATCTCGTCCATGCTGGCCAGGCTGAAGGCCCAGCCCGACTCGCCCGCGCGGCCGGTGCGGCCCACGCGGTGCGTGTGCACCTCGACATCGGGCGTGATGTCGACGTTGATGACGGCTTCGAGCTGGGCGATGTCCAGGCCGCGCGCCGCCACGTCGGTGGCCACGAGCACGCTGCAGCTGCCGTTGGCGAAGCGCACCAGCACCTGGTCGCGATCACGCTGGTCGAGGTCGCCATGCAATTCGAGCGCGACGATGCCTTGCGCCTGCAGCACCTCCACCAGGTCGCGGCACTGCTGCTTGGTGTTGCAAAACGCGATGGTGCTGGCTGGGCGGAAGTGGTCGAGCAGCAGGCCGACGGCGTGCAGGCGCTCGGCCTCTTTGACCTCGTAGAAGCGCTGGCGGATGCGCGAGGTGTCGTGGCGCTCGGCCAGCTTGACCTCTTGCGGCTCGCGCATGAAGCGGCGCGCCAGCTTGTCCACGCCCTCGGGGTAGGTGGCCGAGAACAGCAGCGTCTGGCGTTGCTTGGGCGCCTGCGCCACCACCTGCGCGATGTCATCGGCAAAGCCCATGTCCAGCATGCGATCGGCCTCGTCGAGCACCAGGGTCTGCAGGGCTTCGAGGTTCAGCGTTTCACGCGCCAGGTGGTCGAGCACCCGGCCCGGCGTGCCCACGATGATGTGCGCGCCGTGTTCCAGGCTGGCGAGCTGCGGCCGGATGGGGCTGCCACCGCACAGGGTCACAACCTTGATGTTGTCCTCGGCGCGCGCCAGGCGGCGGATCTCGGTGGTGACCTGGTCGGCGAGTTCCCGCGTGGGGCACAGGACCAGCGCCTGCACGGCAAACCGACGCGGGTTCAGCGACGTGAGCAAGGGCAGGCCGAAAGCCACGGTCTTGCCGCTGCCGGTCTTGGCCTGGGCGATGAGGTCTTTGCCCGCGAGCGCCAGCGGCAGACTGGCGGCCTGGATGGGCGTCATCGCCACGTAGCCCAGGGTCTGCAGGTTGGCCTGCATGGCCTCGGACAAAGGCAGTTGAGAAAAAGCGGGGCCGCTGACGGCGGCGGGCGAGGCCGGGGTCGCCGGGGTGGCCGGCGAAGATGGAGAGTTCATGCGTGATTATCCGGGATGCAGCCCGAAAGCGGGTGAAATCCGGGTGGAATCCGGGCGATGACGGCGCCTCAACCCCAGTGAACAGGGGCGTCGGTCGATATGGCTTCGCTGCGGTGGCGCGGCATTTCGCACAGACCTTGCGCATCCTGCAAGGCCTGAACCCGGATGCGCGGGGGCTGCGACTGCACCGACCCGAAGATGGTGGCAAAGGCCACGTCGGCCGCGTCGCGCCCGGTGCCAAAGCGCACGAAACCCATGGGGATGGCGGTGCCCGAGGGGTCGAAGATGTACCAGCGTCCGCCCAGGAAGACCTCGACGTAGGCGTGGAAGTCGGTGGGACCCAGCGCCGGGTCGGCCCCGAAATCGATGCCGGTGGCGAAACGCGCCGGGATGTTCAGCGCCCGGCACAGCGCGATCATCAGGTGGGCGAAGTCGCGGCAGACGCCCCGCCCCTCGTTGAGTGTGTCGATGGCCGAGGTGGCGCTGGTGGTCGTGTTGCCCTCGAAGCGCACGCGCCGGCGCACCCAGTCCTGGATGGCCACCACGCGGCTGTAGCCCTGGGGCAGGTGACCGAACTCGGCCATCACCAACGGCCCCAACAGGTCACTTTGGCAATAGCGGCTGGGGTAGATGCAGCTCAGCACCTCGGTGGGCAGGCGCGAGACCGGGGTCTCGGCGATGAGCTCGGGCGCGCAAAGGTGGTGATGCAGGTCCACCACCGCCTGGTAGCTGACCTTCAGGGGGCCAGACCAGGCGCTCAAGCGAAGGTAGCGATTGAGGCTGACGGGGTCGGTGAAGACCTGCGGCAACACGGCCTGGCTGATGTCCAGCCGTTCACTGCGGATCACCTGGCAGCGGGTGTGTGCGCCGTGGATGTTGAAGACGAAATCTGCGCCAGGGGGAGCGACCTCGTAGATCAGGTCAATGGACAGTTCAATGCGGACCAAGAAAATCTCCAGGGCCACAAACCAAAGCGACCAATCATTCTTGGGCCCATTGTGGCCCATCGGTGGCCCCGGGGCCAGCGCATGGCCCGGGTTTCAGTCGGAGATGTCCACGCCGGGCATGAAAGCCACGCGCCCCTTGATCTCCTGCGCGGCCTCGGTGGGCTCGGGGTAGAACCACACGGCGTCGGGCTTCATCTCGCCGTTGACGAACAGGCTCAGCCACTGGGCCTGGCCCTTCCAGACGCAGCTGCTGCGGTGGTTGCTGAAGGTGGTGTACTCGTCTTTCAGCGCCGCGCGCGGGAAGTAGTGGTTGCCTTCGAGGGTGACGATGTCGTCGCTTTCGGCAACGACGACGCCGTTCCAGGTTGCTTTCATTTAAAGCCTTGCAAAGTGCGTGGTGAGATGGGTGCGAATGCTACGCCGGCTCAGGCCCTGTCGTCAGCCCTCGGCTGCGATCTGCCGCAAGGCCCGCACGTATGCCTCAACGGGTTGGCCGCCCGAAATCAGGTGCCGGTCGTTGACCACGACAGCGGGCACCGAGCGGATGCCCGCCTCGGCGTAGAAGGCCTGCTGCTCGCGCACCGCCTGCGCGAATTCGGCGCTGGCCAGCACCTGCGCTGCACGCGCCACATCGAGCCCCGCTTCGCCCACGGCAGCCAGCAACACGGGATGTTCGTCCATGGCCTGACGGTGTTCGTGACAGGCCTTGAGCAGGGCCTGCTTGAGCGCGAGTTGGGCACCGGGCTGGCTTGGCGTCAGCTCGCCCGCCCAATGGAGCAATCGGTGCGCATCGAAGGTGTTGTAGATGCGACCGCGCCCCGCCATGTTGAAGGTGAAGCCCACCTCGGCGCCTCGCTGGCGGATCACCTCGCGGATCTGCGCTTGCTGCTCGGGTGTGCTGCCGTACTTCTGCGTGAGGTGCTCACCGATGTCCTGCCCGCCCGGCCCCATCTTGGGGTTGAGTTCGAAGGGCTGGAAGCGGATGTCGGCAACGACCTCGTTGCGCAGCTCGGCCAACGCCAGCTGAAGCGACCACAGGCCCACGGCGCACCAGGGGCAGGAGACATCGGAGACGAAATCGATCTTGAGCGAAGCGGGCATGGGAATAGACATGTGAATGGGCCTGGACATGCGCCGGAACACGGCCTTCCTACAATGCCAGAAAACCCAACCCAGCAACGAGGAGCCCATGTCAACGATGAACCGACGCCGATGCGCGCAGTGGCTGCTGCTGAGCGCCGCCACCTTGGCCATGTCCGGTTGTGCCAGCCTGCTCGATCGCGAGCCGGTGCGTGTCAACGTGGTGGGCGTCGAGCCCCTGCGAGGCGAGGGCTTGGAGGCGCGCCTGGCGCTCAAACTCCGCGTCACCAACCCCAACGAGGCGGCCATTGCCTACGACGGGCTGTCGGTGTCGCTGGACGTGCGAGGCCAGCACTTCGCCAGCGGCGTGAGCGACGAGCGCGGCGAGGTGCCCCGCTTTGGCGAAGCGCTGATCACGGTGCCGGTGTCGGTGTCCGCCTTGTCGCTCGTGCGCCAGGCGCTGGACGTGGCCCGAGGCGGCAGCCCTCGCATCGATTACGTGCTCAAGGGACGCCTGGCCGGCACGGCGTTGGGCAGCGTGGGGTTCAGCAGCAGTGGCGAGTTGGAACTGCCGGCGCAGTGGGCGCGGCCTTGAGGTTGACTGCGCCACAAACGCCCCCGCCCCTCACCCCACCCGCCCCGCCCACTCGGTCCGGTTGCGCCCTTCGTGCTTGGCCCGGTACATGGCCTCGTCGGCACGGGCCATGAGGGCGTCCAGTTGCAGCCCGTGGTGAGCCGAGTCCGCCAGGCCGATGCTGACCGTCAGTCGCAGCGAGGGCTGGCCGTTGCCCACGTCGATGGCCTCGGCCTGGATGGCTTCTCGCAGGCGCTCGGCGAAGGCCATGCCGGCTTCCAGCGAGCAGTGGCTGAGCAGCACCACGAACTCTTCGCCCCCCAGCCGCGCCGCGATGTCGCCTTGGCGCATGCCGCGCTGCAGCACACCTGAGACGGCCACCAGCGCCAGGTCACCCGCGGTGTGCCCGAACTGGTCGTTGACCCGCTTGAAGTGATCCACGTCGAGCAGCAACACCACCAGGCCAAAACCGTGCCGGCGGGCGCGCGCCATTTCGGCTTCGGCCGCCTCGAAGAAGGCGCGGCGGTTCTGCAGCCCGGTCAGGAAGTCGGTGGTGGACTGCTCGCGCAGGGTCTCGATGAGTTTGTCGCGCTCGCGCTCCAGATCGGCCCGCGCCAGGCTCTGCTGGCGCAAGGCCTCGATGCCACCCATGATGGCGGCGATCTCGTCGTTGGAGCGGTGCCCCGGCAACGCCGGGCTCAGGTCGCCCCGGCCCATGGCTTGCAGCGCTTGTGCCGCCAACGTGAGGGGCTGCACAACGCGCCGGCGGATGACCAGCAGCATCACCAGCACCAAAGCCATGAGCAGGGTCGTGAGCCCGGCCAGCCAGAGCAGGGACTGGCGTGAGCGTTCGCGCGCCTCGATGCTGTGCTGTTCGGCTTCGGCCAGTTGGGCGTCACGCAGGGCCACGATGGCGTCCATCTCCGGCACATACAGGGCGGCGAACTCGGCAGGGCTCATGCCATAGCGCCCATGGGTCCGGCCTGCCTCCTGCACCCCGTTGAGCAGCTCGGCCGCGTGGCCAAAGTAGCGCTGCATCATGCGAACGTGCGCGTGGCGAACGGGCTCGGACGTGGGGCTCGACTCGACCCGCAGCACCATCAGGTGACGCAACTCATCGATGCGTCCCGTGGCCTCATCGATGCGCTCATGCTCCGGCACGGTGAAGGGCAGCTGCCGCGTCAAGGCGGGCGTGAACAGGGAGCCCAACAGCCCCGCGCGTTCACGCAACTCTGCGGCCATGCGGGCCCCCCAGACGGCCGGGGCCAGGGCCGGATCAGCCTGCTGGGACTCGTCGGCGAACAAAGTCATGGCCGGTGAGAGCCTGGGCACGAGCGCTCACGGCGGCACGGATGTCCTCGCGCGATCGTTCGGCTTGCGGGCGGGCGATGAGTTGATCAACCTGTGCGCGGGCTTGGGCCAGACTCAGGCGCAAGGCGTTGAGGTCGCGCAGGGCCACCTGGTGCCTCTCGGCCCAGGCTTTGCCTGGTTTGGCATCGCTCAGCACCTGCTGGCAGGCGTCAAAGGCGGCATCGGTTCTGACGCGGGCTTTTTGAAGCTTGTCGCGCAACACCGGGTCCCCGCTTGAGCTGGCGTCGCCCAGCATGCCGTTCATGGGGCCCCGCTCCCGCGAGACCATCTCCGCCGCCACGAGCGTCACGCGCAGCTTTTGAACCGCTTGACGGGCCAGGCGGGCCTGCTCGAACTGTCGCCACTCCAGCCCCACCAGCCGCACCACCCCCACAAGCACGACCAGCACCAGTCCCACGGCGATGAGCCGGAACCAGCCGCGAAGGGTCAAAGCGTGGGGAGATGGCGCAGGAGCGAGCATGAGACAAAGCCTGGACACACACCGGACACTGTAGCGTCAACGGCTGGGGACACGGCTCCTGGGTCAGCGCTCCCGCCATTCACTTGGCGTGACCCCATGCCAGCGGCGGAAGGCGCGGTGGAAGCAACTCGCCGAAGAAAACCCGGTCTCGTCGGCGATCTGCTTGATCGGCAGCAGGCCTTCGCGCAACAGCCGCTCTGACAGCTCCCTCTGGCAGCGCTGCACCACATCGGGCACGCTCAGCTCTCGCTTGGCCAACTGGCGACGCATGCTGCGCTCGCTTTGCCCGATCAGGGAGGCGAGCTCGGCGGCATCGGGCACGCGGGGCAAGGACCGAAAAACCGCCTGGCGCAGCGCCTGCACCAGGTCCAGGCGCTGATAGCGGGTGGCCAACAACGTCTCGGCCTGCAAGCGCAGGGTGTCGTAGACCACGCGGTCGTGGCCGGGCAGGAGTGCGTCGAGCAACGCGGCTCGAAAACGCAAGGTGCCCTGGCTGGCGTCGAACCGGACGCGTCGACCGAACAGGGTTTCATAGCGGTGCACGTGAGCTGGCGCCGGATAGGGGAAGGTGCAGTCAAGGAGGTCGCCTTCCTGGCTGCCGGCGCGGCGCGACAGCTGCACGCACAGCGACATCAGCCACTCCATGCGGAAGCGAAAACCATCGGGCGTCACGCCCATGGGCCGAGCCAGCAGGCAGGCCTCCTCGCCGGAGATCACCATGTCCAGCTCGGTCTCTTCCACGATGAGTGGCGAGAACATGCGGATGTCCTCGAACGCATGGCGCAGGGTGGGCGCGTGCACGATCAGCAGGGCATGCGGGCCGTAACGGGTCTGGGCCAGGCTGGTGCTGGCGGTGAAGCCATAAGCGGGGTCGCCCGTCACCGTCATGGCCGCGCGCATCAGCCCATCGAACACCGACTCGTCGATCCAGGGACCTTGTCCATCGATGTCGCGCTCATCCAGGCCGGCCAAGGCCATCGCCTCGCGAAAGGGGTGGCCATCGAGGGCCAGGGTGTCGACCAGGGTGCGGAGGTGTATCGGCGAAATCAGCATGTGGATCTGGTGCGCCGACGTGTCACATGGGTCGCTGCGCGGACCGTAGTGTGTCGCGTTCCATGCCGCCCGGATGGCTCACCCCGGGTTTACCTGCCCCCAACTCGGGACATCCCTAGTGGGGAGGGCCGCTGCCGTCGAAGTCGAGCAAGGTGGTGGCCTGCTCCAGCACGGCCCAAAGGTGCGCTGGCATTTGCAGGATGCGCTCAGGCGTGCGGGCCTGACGGACCCAGGCGCCGATCGCCTGGTGCTGGTCCGCGGTCAACAGGTTCAGCGAAAGCATCTCGTCGAGCGTTTGCATGTGGACCTCCATCGCGGACAGGGCTTCCAGACAGCCCTGGTGACCCCAATGTGCCACAGGCGCTTGGCAGGCGTCACGCGAAGTGGGTGGCGTCTGGCACACAGATGCCGCGAATGAGGGGGAGGCGCGGGAAGGCGGTGCGGCCCGGGTCAGCGGCCGATCGATTCAGGCGTTGCCACCAGTCGCCACAGGCTGGTGACCTCGGCCTTGCGCGCCTCGTGCAATGGGTCGCTGGCGTCTTGCGACTTGCGATGGCGGGGGCGGGTGTCGAGTCGCCCCGCCACACTCAGCCCCCCTTCGCGGATCCAGCCTTCGAGCTGCTCGCGCGAGCGCAGGCCCAGCCGCTCGGCGATGTCGGACAGGATGAGCCAGCCCTCGCCACCTGGCAGCAGGCGATCGGCCAGCCCGGCCAGGAAACCACGCAGCATGCGGCTGTCGGGGTCGTACACCGCCTGCTCAACGGCCGAGCTGGGCTGGCCGGGCAGCCAGGGCGGGTTGCAAACGATCAGGGCAGATCGACCGAAGCGCGCCGGGTCAGGGAAGAGATCGGCCTCAACGACCCGAACACGGTCGCTCAGGCCCAAGCGCTGCAGGTTGTCCTGCGCGCAGGCGATGGCCCGGGGGGCCAGCTCGGTGGCGATCACGTTGCCCGCGACGCGGCGCGCCAGCACCGCCGAGAGCACGCCTGTGCCGGTGCCGATGTCCCAGGCGGTGTGCACGGGATCGGTCGCCTGAAACACCGCCGGCAAGGGCGCCTGCGCCACCAGGTCCACGTACTCGCCCCGCACAGGCGAGAACACGCCATGGTGCGGATGGATGAGGTCGCCCAGCGCGGCCACCGGCACGCCCTGCTTGCGCCACTCGTGGGCCCCGATCAGGCCCTGCAGTTCGCGCAGCGACGCCACATAAGGCTCGGTGACCTCGCCATGGGCTTGGAGGCAAGCCTGACGCACATCGGGCGCGCGGCGCAGGGGCACGCTGTGGTCGGCCTCGAAGGGCAGCAGCAGCAGGCCCAGCAAGCGCGCGCGCTCGGCCTGGGCCTTGCGATGCAGGTGGTGGGCCTGGGTCAGGCCCTCAGTCGCTGGTGACCGGGCTTGGGCCGAGGCAGCCGGCTTGCGCTGCTGGCGCCGGTCCACGCGTCGGCCCAGGGCTTGCAGCATCTGGCGAGCCTGATGAAAGTCGCCCTGCCAAAGCAGCGCCGTGCCCTCGCACACCAGCTTGTAGGCGGCATCGGCAGCGAAGGTGTCATCGGCGAGCACCACGCGCTTGGGTGGCGGCACGTCGGCGAGGCTGCGCCAACGGGCGCTGCGCGGCTCGTTGCCATCGGTCCAGTGGAGGCGGGGGGCATCGGTCATCGGGCGGGATGGTACCCGGGACAGAAGCCCCCCTGCCCATGCTCAACGACAGATGCCTAGGAAGCAGGCAAGCACCTTGACCGAAACGCCCGTCGCCGTTGCGTTCACTGGGTTGGCCGAGTCACCGTTGTAATGAGCGGTGATGGTGTAGGTGCCCGCAGTGGTGATGCGCGTGTTCAGTTTGGCGACGCCACCGACCAGGGTCACCAATCCGCCCAGGTTGACACCATTGGCCTTGAACTGCACCGTGCCGGTCGGCTGATAGCCGTTCTTGACGGTGGCCGTCAGGTCAAAGTTCTGCGTCGTTCTGGTTTGGGTGACGCTGCTGCCCACCGTCATGGTGGTGGGCGGCGCCGCGAACAGCACGGGTCGGTTGTTCAACTGCACGGAAGCGCCGATGGCCGTCGTCGTGCCGGTCAGATCGGTCGCATTGGTGCGACCAGCAGGCGGCGTGTAGCTCACCTGGGCTTGCGGGTTCCAGGCCACAACCGATGTGGCCGGGCCACGCTTGAGGGTGTACTCCCAGGTGCCATCAGCGCGAACTGTGCGTCCGATCAGAACGGCTCCTGTGAGCCACTTGCTGACCTGGATGTACGCCGTGCCGGCTTCGGTCGTGCTGTACGCCAACGAGCCCTCCGTGGCCTCGCGGGCCCCCGCAATCGGCCAGCTGCCACCACCGCTGCGCTGGTCCCACGCGTAGTAGTAGTTGGCGTCCAATCCCGCAGCCCATCCAACCAACATGTGCCGGGCCACGAATGAGGCGCCGGCCCGGTCATTGGGCCCACCGCTTTGCGTGCCAACAGGCAGGCTGGAAGCGTTGAGGTAGCCGCCCTCGGTGTTCCAGATCGGTCGGGTGTCCAGGCCAAATCGACGCAGCACCGAGAGGGCGTTGGTCACGAGGTGCTCACGCTCGAACATGTCCTCGACCGAGCGTGCCTGCGCTGCAACCTTGGTCTTGCGCTCGTCGAGGTAATCGCCCACGAAGCCGTCATAGGCGTGCACCGACGTGATGTCCCAATGGGCCTCACCGCCAGGGTAGGCCAACTTCGCGGCCTGCAGGTAGCGATCCAGGAAGGTGTTGTCGCCCAGGTCGAAACTGGGGCTGACAATGACGTTGGTCGGGTCAACTTCCTTGAGAACCGCTCGGGCGCTGGCGACCAGGTTCGCCAGCTTCAGGGGGTCGGCCTTGAACGCGGAGCATTGGTAGGGCTCGTTCCAGATTTCCCAATGACGCACTTTGCCCTTGGCGCGCGTCGCCACAGCTCGCACCCAGTCGCGCCAGACGGCGTCACTCGACGGAGGCGAAGAGGAGGTTCCAGCGTAGAACTGACAAGTGATTGGCGCACCGGACGACCAGGCAGGGCCATTCCCCCCCAAGACCATCAAAGGCGCGGCACCCACGCTGATGGCGCGAGCGACACGGCGGTCGAACTCGGCCCAATTGTTCTGGGTCGGCGAGTCGCGGAAAATGTCAGCCCATTGCACGCCATTGGCGTCCCAGAGGCGCTCGGCGCCCGCTGATCGACCCAAGCCGGTGAGCGACTGCGATTGGTGGGCATGCACACCAAAGTAACTGGCCGGCACCACCTGCATGGAGCGCGAATGCACAGGTTCGGTGGCATCAACTTCGGGGGTCACCTGGGCATCGTCCAGGTAAACCTTGACATTGCCGCGCGTCGACACGAACAAACCGCCCGGTACGTTGGCGTCTGCCACCACGGGAGCAAGGCCTTCGAATTCATAGGAGGCCCAGTTCGTGGTCAGCTTGGCGACAGTGACACCGTAAGCCGTGTACGGGCTGTTCCAGGCGCGCAGTTGAAGCAGCACCTCGGTCGGGGCATCGGCTTTCATCCAGACCACCGTGCGGTAGCGGTTGCCGGGCTTGAGCCAGACCCAAGTGCTGATGACGGCGTCACCGGTCACGCTGTTGGACGCCACCCCCTGCGACTTCCCTGTACCCGAACGTCCGACCTCGGCCGAAAAGGTGACAGTCGTGGCCGATTTGTCACTCATCCAGCAGTTGTTGGGCCCCCAATTGTTGGCCAATTGCCCCTGCAAGGTCGGAGCGGACACGCCAGCGCCGGAGCAGTTCTCGACGTTCTGGAAGCCGATGTCGAAGCTTGGGTTTTCGAGGACGTTGGCGCAAGCGAGACCGCTGAAACCGATCAAAGCTGCGCAGACAAGGCGAGACACAGGCCACGGATGTGGTGTCACGGGGAGCTCCTGATTGAAGTGTGTTGAATGTGTCCCGAGCCATTCAGGCGCCGGACCCAAACCACGGTATCACGCCAACAGGCGCGCCAAAGCCGGATCTGGCACGATCGCGACTCCGGCACAATGCAGCCATGAGTGAGGCCCCGCCCCAAGACCTGCAAGACAGCCCATCTGAAACGATCGGTTTCGACGGATTTTTTCGTGACAACGAAAGCCCCATTCACGCGCCCCTTTCCGCCGCCCTGCAACACCGCCTGCCGCTGATCGACGCTCTGCGCGGCCTGTTCAGCGGACCGCAGGCTCACGTGCAGCTGCGCCTGTGGTGCTTCATGGAGCTGGCCACGCAGCCGCAGGCGCGCCTGTCGCGCGACGAGGTCAACCGCCTCTTTCACATGCTGCTGCCCGAGGCGCTGGAGACCGCGCTCAAGCGCCTGCGTGACATCAACCTGCTGGCCTGGGACGCCACCGCCCAGGACTACCACCTGCCCCCGCTGGCGCAGCAGGTGCACGGCCTGCTGGCGCCGCTGACCGCCCCGCCCGCCCTGGTCGAAGAAGACGAGATGGCTTCGCTGCTGGCCCAGGTGGCCGGCGCGCAGCAGTTGGGCCTGGTCAACGCCAACCAGCTCAAGCACCTGCACGCCCAGCTCGCGCGGCTGCACGACGAGTTCGCCGAAGCGATCGCCAGCGGCTCCGAGTCGCGCCTGCGGGCCGCGCAGCCGCGCTTCGATCGCGCGCTCGACCTCGTCGACCGCGCTGGCCAGGCGCTGACCGCGCTGATCCGCGCCGAGCACGACGACCCGCGACTGGAACGCGAGGCCCGCGCCATCGGCCAGGAGCAGGCTCGCCTGCTGGCCATGGCCAGCCAGTTCACGCGCGCCCTGCAGCAGGCTGACCGCCAGCGCGTGACACTGGGCTCCACCGGCCTGACGACCTCGGACGTGCGCCTGTGGCTGCAGCGCCACCCCGCGCTCGACACCCTGCTGGGCGAAGCGTTGAGCCTGCCCGTGCGCACGGTGCTGGTCAGCCAGCACGACCTCATCGACGTGGCCGAAGGCGAGTTCGAACGCGACCGCCCACCCGCCGGCCTCGCCGATGGCCTGCCGCCGCCCGCCGAAGCCGCCACCGGCTCGCTCGAAACCCTGAGCCTGCCGGCCGAGCTGGGCAACCTGATCGACCGACTGAGCCAATGGCAGACCGCTGGCGACGCACCACGCCAGGTGCACGAAGCCGTGCTGGGCGGCCGCTTTGCCCAGGCTGCCTACCGCATGCAGCTCATGCCCCTGCTGGGCGACCCGCAGGCGCAGACCATGAAGGGCCTCACGGGGGACCTCGCCCGCTCGCCCTGGCGCTGGCAGTTCGAGCCCCGCCAGATCGAGCCGCAGGACGAAGCCGTGGTCCTCATCAGCGAAGGCGTGCTGACGCCGCTGGCTGCCGCACCGGCACCCACCTCTGCGGCAGCCTCTGACACCGAACCGACACCGACATGAGCCAACACCTGGACGACGCCGCCCTGCTGGCGGCCGAGCTGCTTGCCCGCCGCTGGCTGCCCCGCCAGCACCCCAAGGTGCGCCGCGCCCTGGTCGACGCCGACCTGTGGGCCGCCACGCAAGACCGCCTGGCCCAGGTGGGCCTGCGCCTGATCGACAACCTGTATGCCGACCACGTCAGCGTGGCGCTGCTGCGCCCGGCCGAGACCGCCGTGTTCGGCGAGGCGGGGCTGAACAGCCACAACAACATCGACCTGCCGCGCGACGCCGTCTCGCTGCTGGTGCTGCTGTGGGCGCTGATCATCCTGCCCAAGCGCGAGCGCCAGCAGGCCCGCGCCGCCAGCGCCAATGGCGACGACCAGAACGACATGTTCGGCCGCGAGCGCCCGGTGCCCACGGCGGCCAGCGTCAGCCCGCTGGTGCCCTACCGCGCGCTGCTGGCCGACTTCGGCGTGCAGTTGGGCAAGAAGACGCGCCTGGACACCAACCTCAAGCGCCTGGAGAACCACGGCTTCATCGTGCGCAAGGGCGAGGACATCGGTGAAGGGCCGCTGCTCGATCTGCTGCTCGATTACGACGCGCTGGCGCCGCGCATCCTGCAAGGCGCGCTGGCCGACGTGCTGGTGCAGGCCAAGGAGCTGCAGGCCAACCTGCCACTGGCCTTGACGCACCCGGCCGAAGACGAACACGACGACGACATCGCTGACGAAGAAGACGAGGCCTGATCCCCATGTTCCACCTGCAAAGCCTCGAACTGCTGCACTGGGATTACTGCCAGCGCCTGTCCCTGCCGCTCGACGGCGCCATCATCACCGTCGCCGGCCCCAACGGCTCGGGCAAGACCACCCTGCTCGACGCCATGCGCACGCTGCTGGGCCTCGAATGCTCGGGCGGCCGCAATTACAAGACCTACGCCCGCCACGCCAACGCCGACAGCGCCTGGCTGCGCGCCACGGTCGACAACCGCCCGCGCAACCGCCAGTCCTCCAACCGCCCCTTCGCGCGCTGCCTGCTGTACGCGGACGTGGTCACGCTGGCCTGCCGCATCGACCGCAACGGCGGCGACTGGACACGCCGCTACATCATGGTCGAGGGCGACATCTCGATCGAAACGCTGATCGAGCGCGGCGACCGCGAATGGCTGGGCATCGACAACTGGCGCAAACGCCTCGAAGGCGCGGGATTGAGCCGCGCCATCGCCAAAGTGCTGGCCCTCGAACAAGGCCAGACCGACCGCCTGTGCGAATACAGCCCCAAGGAGCTGCTGCGCCTGGTCTTCGACGTCTTCGGTGACCAGGAGGTGCTCGACCGCTACGACGAGGCCCGCACCCACCAGAAGCAACTGCTGCAGGAAGTCGAAGCCGCCGAGCGCGAGCTGTCGCACGGCCGCGCGCAACGCGCCGAGCTCGAAGCCCGTGTCAACAACCACCGCCAGTACGAGCTCAAGTGCCAGGAGCGCGAAACCCTGGCCACCGAGGTCGTGCCCGTGTTGAGCAACCAGGAGACGCGCAAGTCCCTGGCCACCAAGCTGCGCGAACTGCACCGTCAACGCATCCAGTCGGCCGAAGACCGCCGCGCCCACGGCCAGGTCAAGGCCGACCTGCTGCAGCGCCTGCAAGACCAGACCACCGCCGCCGAACGCGTCGAAGCCCTCGAAGCCAAGGTGCGCACCGCCCGCCGCACGCAGGAAGAAGCCCGCGACGCCGAGCGTCCCATCGAGGTCCTGGTCAAGCGCGCCGACGAGCTGCAAGGCCTGGCCGTGGTCGAAGGCGATGCCGGCCAGCTCACGCAGCGCATCGCCGAACTGAGCGAGCACAAGCAAAAGCTGTCCACCCAATGGCAGCGCCTCAAGGACCAGCGCGACGAAGCCCAGCGCGCCATGGACGCCCTCAAGGGCCAGCGCCAGGCCCCGCCTCCGCCCGAGGTCACGCGCTTTCGCCGCACGCTCGACGAAGCCGGCATCAACCACCACCTGATCGCTGACATCATCGAGATCACCGATGAGCGCTGGCGTGCCGCCGCCGAAGGCGTGCTGCGCGGCAGCCGCTGGGTGGTGGTGCTGGCCAACTCGCGCCACGAGGCCCAGGCCATGGCCCTGGCCGAGCGCGAGCGCTACCGCCACTACATCGTCGCCGATGTGGAAGATGCCCCCAAGGATGCTGACAAGCACAGCCTGCTGGCCGTGCTCAAGTTCGCCGCCCCGGCCCCGCGCTGGCTGCTGCGCCAGCTCGAACACATCCGCCGCGTCGACAACACCGAAGCGGGCGTGAAGGTTGGCGGCGAGTGGATCACCCCCGAGGCCTACCACCGCGATGGCCGTGGCGGCCGCTCGGTCTGGGTCGAGCCCAGCCAGCACCAGTTCGGCGCCTCGGCCGTGGCCACGCGCCGCGACTCCATCGAAAACCGCCTGGCCCAGCTCGACGAAGAGATGACGCGCCTCGTGCGCGACCAGGCCTTCTTCGATCGCCAGCTGCAGGACGCCCGCCAGGCCGCGCAAGGCTTCACCGCCGCGGCCGAGCTGGTCGAGCGCGAAGCCGAGTTCGCCGAAGCCCGGCGCCAGTTGCCCGTGCTCAAGCAGGCCCGCATGGACGCCGGTGAGCGCTGGCAGCAATCGGAAGCCGAGCTCAAGCACGCCGTGGTCGAGCAGACCAACGCTCAGCACGCCTACCGACAGGCGCAAGAGAAGCTCGCCCACATCGAACAACGCAGCGCCCAGCACGAACGCGAATGGCAGGCCCGCTTCGACGACCTGCTCGGCCAGGCGCTGATGTCCCGCGAGGTCAAGCACTCGCTGCCCAAGCACTGGCGCAGCCCCGAGCGCATCCGCGAGATGCAGGCGCACTACGGCAACGCCACCCAGGCCCGCCTGCGCGCCGAAGCCGTGGACCGCGAGCTCACCGAGGGCCAGTGGGAAACCGACGCCACTGTGGTCGAGCAGCTCACGCTGATGAACGCCAACGTGCTGCGCCAGGAAGACGAACTGAGCCAGCGCAAGGCCAGCAACGCCGCCGCCGCCATCGCCGTGGACAACGCCCGCGAGCGCTACACCGACGTGCTCAAGGTCACTGTGCGCCGCTATCGCAAGAACGTGATCGAACTCGGCCAGCTCGCCGGCGTGGACGTGCAGTGCGAGCTGCCCCACCTCGGCGACGACGACACCACCCTGCGCCAGGCCGAACTCAAGATCCACTTCAACTTCGACGGCAAGGGCCACATCGGCCTCAACGACGGCGAAGCCTCGGGCGGCCAGCAGGTCATCAAATCCCTCATCCTGCTCGTGGGCCTGATGAAGGACGACGAAACGCCCGGCGGCTTCGTCTTCATCGACGAGCCCTTCGCCCACCTGGACGTGCGCAACATCCAGCTGGTCGGCCACTTCCTGCGCTCCACGCGCGCGCAGTACGTGCTGACCACGCCGATCACGCACAACGTCGAGGTGTTCGAGCCCGCCGACATCACGCTGGTGACGGCCAAGAAGCCCAAGGGCCAGCGCTGGGCGCCGCCGATCGGGGTGCTGCAGCGACGCGTGCCGGCCGAGGCTTATTGAAGCTGCATTGAGCTCGGCATGGCACAGTGAAGGGGTCGCCCCACTCTTGCTGCCCCCACGTGCTCTCGCGCCTGTCCTTCCGCCGTCTTTTGCTGCTGGCCCTCCTGCTCATCGCAGGGCTGCTGGCCGCGGCGTCGTTCAACGGCCTCTACATGCTCGAGCGCCTGCTGGCGCAGAGCCAGGACGAAGCCGACCGCGCCGCCCTCGAGGCCGCTGAAGGCCAGCGCCTGGAAGAGCGCGGCGTGGCGATGGAGCGCGCCGCCCGCCAGTTCCTGGTGCTGGGCGATGCCTCCCTCCTGCAGCGCCACGACCAGGCCAAGGACGAGGCCCAGCGCAGCCTGCACACCCTCGCGCTGCACGGCCTGGACGCGGCCCTGGTGAACCGCTGGAACCAGCAGATGGCCGCCATCGGCAGGCAGTTGGGCTCCTCGACACGCCAGCACGGCCTCAACGGCGAGGACATCGTCGGCTCGTTCCAGTCGCTGCATGAAATCAACGCCGAGGTCAGCCTCGCGATGCGCCAGGCCAGCCAGGCCCGCAACGCAGCTTTGCAGGACGCCATCGACGCAGGCCGCTCGGCGCTGCGTCGCCAGATGCTGGCCGGCATCTCGCTGGCCGTGGGCCTGGCGCTTGCGCTCGCGCTGTGGCTGGCACGGCCGCTCAAGCGGCTCGAGCGCGCCATCGTGCAACTGGGCGAGAACCGCCTGAACGAGCCCGTCGCCGTGCAGGGCCCCAGCGACTTGCGCGCCCTGGGCACCCGACTCGACTGGCTGCGCCTGCGCCTCAAGGAGCTGGACGACGACAAGTCGCGCTTCCTGCGCCACATCTCTCACGAGCTGAAGACCCCGTTGGCCGCGCTGCGCGAAGGCGTCGCGATCCTCGAAGAGGGCGTGACCGGCCCCCTCAACCCAGACCAGCGCGAAGTGGCCCGCATCCTCGGACACAACGTCCAGACCCTGCAGGCACAGATCGAGGACCTGCTGCGCTTCAACGCCGCCGCCTTCGAGGCCCGCAAGCTCGTGCGGCGCCCGACCGACTTGCGGGACCTCATCGAGCAGCAGATCTCCGCACAGCAGCTGCAATGGCAGGCCAAGCGCATCGAGGTGACGGTGCAGGGCGACGCCCCGCCGCCGGCGATCGACGCCGACAAGCTCGGCACGGCCTTGGGCAACCTGCTGTCCAACGCCATCCGCTTCACCCCCAACGGCGGGCACATCCGCTTCGAGCTCGGCCACGCGCCCGGCCAGGTGGTGCTCGACCTCTTCGACGACGGCCCCGGTGTGGCAGCATCCGATGTCGATCGCGTGTTCGAGCCGTTCTACCGGGGGGAAGTCCAGCCGGAAGGCGCCGTGCGCGGCACCGGCATCGGCCTGTCCATCGTGCGCGAGTACATCGATGCGCATGGGGGCCGCGTCAGCCTGCTCCCGCATCCTTCGCCTGCGCCCACCAACCGCGGCGCCCATTTCCGCATCGAATTGCCTCATGCCCCCGTTTGACCGATCCGCCCGAGCGGCGCGACCCGCCCCCGCAGCACGCCTGACGGCACTCGTCGCAGGCCTGCTGTCCGCGCTTTGCGTGGCCTGCACCCCTTGGTCACCGCGCCTCCCCGAGCCGCAACCTGAGCCGCCGCAGGCCGCCTCGGCCCCCCGTGCGGCACCCACACCCGACGTGGCGCAGGCCGCTCGGACCTGGTCCGCCATCCAGGACCGCATCGCGTCCACCCCGCCAGATCAGTGGCCCCTGCACGCCGCGGCGTTGGGCGATGGCCGCGCCACGCCGGAGCAAAGCCTGGAGCTGGCCTTGCTGCTGGGCCTGTTGCAAGCACCTGGCGACACCGCCCGAGCGCTGGACTTGCTGCAGGGTGTGCTCCAGCGAACCGACCCTGAAGCGCTGGCGTGGCGCCACCCGGCCCTGCTCCTCAAGGCCTTGCTGAGCGAACAGCGGCGGCTGCAAGAGCAGGCGGAGCGGCTGAATGCGCAACTGCGCGATCAACAGCGCGACAGCCAGCGCCGCATCGACCAGCTCAACGAAAAGCTCGAGGCCCTCAAGTCGATCGAGCGCAGCCTCAACCAGCGCGCGGCGCCTGCAGCGCCCGCCAGCCGACCATGACGTCCATGACGCCCGCCAACATCCTGCTCGTTGACGACGACCCCGACCTCCTGAGGCTGCTGTCGATGCGCCTGAGCGGCGCGGGCCTGCGTGTCACGGCGGTGGAGACGGCTGAAAAGGCGCTGGCCGCATTGGGTGTCGAACGCCCGCAGGTCGTGGTCAGCGACGTGCAACTGCCCGGCATGGACGGCCTGGCGCTGTTCGACGCCATCCGCTCGCGCCACCCGTCCTTGCCCGTCATCTTGCTGACCGCCCACGGCACCATCCCCGATGCGGTGGGCGCGACCTCTCGCGGCGTGTTCTGCTACCTCACCAAACCCTTCGACGGCAAGGCGCTGCTGGAGGTGGTGCAGCGCGCGCTGCAGGTCAGCGCGCCGGAGCCCGTCCACGCCGACCTGGCCTCGCCCGACTGGCAGGCCGACATCGTCAGCCGCTCCAGCACCATGGCGGAGCTGCTGTCCGAGGCCCGCATGGTGGCCGGCACCGACGCCAGCGTGCTGATCCGGGGCGAAAGCGGCACGGGCAAGGAGGTGCTGGCGCAAGCCATCCACCGCGCCAGCGCGCGGGCCGGTCAACCGTTCGTGGCCGTCAACTGCGGCGCGATCCCTGAAAACCTGCTGGAGTCCGAGCTGTTCGGGCACGTCAAGGGGGCGTTCACCGGCGCGGTCTCCAACCACCGAGGCCTGTTCCAGGCGGCACAAGGCGGCACCCTGTTCCTCGACGAGATCGGGGACATGCCCCCGCCCCTGCAGGTCAAGCTGCTGCGCGTGCTGCAAGAGCGCCAGGTGCGACCGGTGGGCGCCAGCGAAGCCGTGCCGGTGGACGTGCGCATCGTCTCGGCCACCCACCGCGACCTGGACGCCGCGATGGCCTCGGGCCAGTTTCGCGAAGACCTGTATTACCGGCTCAACGTCGTGAGCCTGACCCTGCCGCCCTTGAGCGAACGCCGCGAAGACATCCCCTTGCTGGCGAACCACTTCCTCGCGCGCCTGGCCCTCAAGTACAACAAGCCCTTGAACGGCTTCGCGCCGGAAGCCATGTCGGCCCTGGTCACCGCGCCCTGGCCCGGCAACGTGCGCCAGTTGAACAACGTGGTCGAGCAGGTTTGCGCGCTGGCCACCACGCCCCTGATCCCCCTGGCGCTGGTTCAGCGCGCCTTGCGCACGCCCGGCGTGGCGATCCTGCCGCTGGCCGAGGCGCGGCTGCGCTTCGAGCGCGATTACCTGGTCGGGCTGCTCAAGCTGACCGACGGCAGCGTGGCCGACGCCGCCCGCCTGGCCCAGCGCAACCGCACCGAGTTCTATCGCCTGCTCCAAAAGCACGGACTCACGCCGGATGCCTTCCGCGGCGGCGACCCTGTCGCCGATCAGCGACAAGGGTAAAGGCCTTTCAAATCAAGCACTTGGCTTGACAACAGGCCAGCCGTGTCGCCGTGGCCCGACGCCCGCGACGCGCATCCACCTTCGCCCAGGCCCCTGGCGGCCACCACGGCGCCCGCGACCCCCCGCATGGCGGACACTTGCAATTGCTCACAGCCTCGGCCCGCACCGGCGCAGCAACGCCGGCTTCACGCAAGTGGCTGTCAGCAAACGCATATTTCGACGGCGCGCACGGGCTCACCGCCCACGCCTCATTGACTTGGCACATGTGTTGCCATGCGACTGCGGTCTGCCACCCTCCGTGTCACGCCCCGGTCCATGCACCCGCCCCAACCGTTCGCCCTTGCGCCATGGCTGCGCCGCACCCCGCCACGCCGCCGCACGACAACACGTGGCCTGCTGACGGTCTGGTCAGCGCTGTGCCTGCTGCTGCCCGCCGGCGCCCGCGCGCAAGGCCTGGCGGCCTCCCCTGGCCCGTTTTCGTTTGAACAGGTCGTCGAGCTGGCTCGCCAGCGGGCCGCGCTCCCCACTGACGAACCCGCCGCCGCGCCAGCGCTGCCGCCTGAACTGGCGTCGCTGAACTACGACCAGTACCGCGACATCCGCTTCAAGCCCGAACGGGCGCTGTGGCGCAAGGAGAACCTGCCCTTCGAGTTGATGACCTTTCACCTCGGTTTCTTCCAGACGGTGCCCGTGCGCGTGCACGAGGTGGTGCAAGGCCAGGTGCGCCCCTTGGGCTTCGACCCCAGCCAGTTCGACTACGGCAAGAACCGGTTGAACCCCGCGCAGTGGGGCGACATCGGCCTGGCGGGCTTTCGCGTCCACGCTCGCCTCAACTCACCGACCCACAAGGACGAGCTGATCGTGTTCCTGGGCGCGAGCTACTTCCGCGCCATCGGGGCGGGCCAGCTCTACGGCCTGTCGGCTCGGGGGCTCGCGGTGGACACGGTGGGAGGGCAGGCCGAGGAGTTCCCCCGCTTCACCACGTTCTGGGTCGAGCGCCCCACCGCCGGCGCCGCCTCCGTGGTCATCCACGCCTTGCTCGAGTCTCGCCGCGTGACCGGCGCCTACCGCTTCGAGGTGCGCCCCGGCGACGACACCGTCACCGAGGTGCAGAGCCGGCTCTTCCTGCGCTCAGGCGCCCAGCCACCGATCGCCACCCTGGGCATCGCCCCGCTCACCAGCATGTACATGTTCGGCGAGAACCAGCCCCACCGCACCGACTTCCGCCCCGAGGTGCACGACTCGGACGGGCTGATGGTGCACAGCGGCAGCGGCGAGTGGCTGTGGCGCCCCTTGATCAACCCGGCCCGGCCCTTGACCACCTCGTTCGCCATGCCTTCGCTGCGCGGCTTCGGCCTGATGCAGCGCGACCGCGCCTTCTCCAGCTACGAAGACGTGGAGGCGCGCTACGACCGCCGGCCCAGCGCCTGGGTCGAGCCCATGCACGACTGGGGCCCGGGCAGGGTGGAGCTGGTGCAGCTGCCCACCCCCGACGAAACGAACGACAACATCGTCGCGTACTGGGTGCCCCGCGCGCTGCCGCCGGCCGGCCAGCCGCTCAAGCTCGACTACCGCATCCACTGGCAAGGCCACAAACAGCAGCGCCCGCCTGGCGCCTGGGTGGTGCAAACGCGCGTGGGCCGGGGCTTCGCCGAACTCGCGCCGGGCGAGCACCAGTTCATCGTCGACTTCGCCGGCCCCGCCATCGACGGCCTGGCGGCCAGCGCGCCGCTGCGGGCCCAGGTCAGCGCCGGAGACAACGGCCGCATCGTCGAACAGGCCCTCTATCGCAACGAGGCCGCCCGCAGCTGGCGCCTGGCCTTGCGCGTGCGGCAACTGCGCAGCGACCAACCGGTCGAGCTGCGCGCCTTCCTTCAACACCAACGAGACACGGTCAGCGAGACATGGAGCAACATCCTTCCAGCCCAGCGATGACGCCGGCGCGGCCCAGCCAGCGCGCGCGCACCATGCCGGCCATCCATCGCGGCGCCATGGTGCCGCGCCCGTGGGTCGGGTTCACGCGAGGCCTGCTGCAAGGCCTGTCGGGCGCCTTGCGTCGCGAGCCACCGCGCGCGGCCACGCCCGCACCCGCCCCGTGGGAGCAAGCGGCACGCTGGCGCCGCCGGCTGCTGCTCAGCCTGGTGATGCTGTCCAGCGGGCTGGCCACCTGGGTGCTGTCTTCGGCCCTGCCGACCTACCGCTACCCCGCGCTCCAATGGCTGCAGACGGGCTTGTTCACCCTGCTCTTTGCCTGGGTGTCGGCCGGCTGCGTCACCGCGGTGATGGGCTTTCGGGTGCTGCTGTTCGGTGATCGCCACGCGCTGTCGGCGCGCTCGCTGGACCGCAGCCAACCCATCGATGCCTCCGCGCGCACCGCCCTGGTCATGCCCATCTGCAACGAAGACGTCACCACCGTCTTCGCGGGCCTGCGCGCCACCTGCGAATCGCTGGCCAACACCGTTGCGGCGGGCCTGTTCGACCTCTACGTGCTGTCCGACACCAGCGACCCGGCCCTGCAAGCCCAGGAGCTCACCGCCTGGGCCGCCCTGCGCGACACGCTGGCAGCCCACCCCATGCGCGTGCACTACCGCCACCGCATCGTGCGCACCAAACGCAAGGCCGGCAACGTGGCGGACTTCTGCCGCCGCTGGGGGTGCGACCACCGCTACATGGTCGTGCTCGACGCCGACAGCGTCATGTCCGGCGATGCGCTGGTCACCCTCGTGCGCCTGATGGAGGCGCATCCACAGGCGGGCATCCTGCAGACGCAGCCTCACGCCGTTGGCTTGTCCACCGTCCATGCCCGCACCCAGCAGTTCGCGGCGCGCGTCACGGGACGGCTGTTCGCGGCAGGCATGCAGTACTGGCAACTCGGCGAGGCCCACTACTGGGGTCACAACGCCATCATCCGGGTGGCGCCGTTCATGGCGCATTGCGCCCTGGCGCCGCTGCCAGGTGGGCGCGGCGGCCTCGGTGGCGACATCCTGTCCCATGACTTCGTGGAGGCCGCCCTGATGCGCCGCGCCGGCCATCACGTGTGGCTGGTGTCCGACCTGAGCGGCAGCTACGAGCAGCAGCCGCCTGACCTGCTGACGGAACTGCAGCGCGACCGGCGCTGGTGTCAGGGCAACCTGCAAAACGCCCAGCTCATCGCCGAGCCCGGCTTGCACGCCGTGCACCGCGGCATGCTGGCCACGGGCGCCATGGCCTATCTGTCAGCACCCTTGTGGCTGGCGTACGTGGCCCTGGGGGTCGGCTTGTGGCTCTCAGGCGGCAACGCGCTGTTCGACGAACACGGCGCCCTCACGCTGAAGGTGCTGGGCCTGTGGGTGGGCACCGTGGCCATGCTGTTGCTGCCTCGGGCCCTGGGCGTGGCCGCCGTGCTCTTGCGCGGCGAGCAGCGCCAGCACGGCGGCACCTGGCCTTTGATCGCCAGCAGCGTGCTCGAAGCCGGCCTGTCCGCGGTGCAAGCGCCTTTGCGCATGGTCGCGCACACCTTTTTCGTGCTGATCGCGCTCACGGGTTGGCGCCTGGAATGGCGCTCCCCTCCGCGCGAGGCGCAAGACCTGGGCTGGCGCGAGGCCGCGCGGCCGTTCGCGGTCGCTGGCGCCCTTGCCGCCGCTGCCACGGTGACCCTGCTGCTGCTGCACAGCTCGGCCCTGTGGTGGCTGCTGCCCATGACCGTGCCCTTGATGCTGGCGGCACCCATCACCGTGTGGACCAGCCAATCATCGGCTGGACAGCGGCTCAAGCAGCTGGGCTTGCTGATCGTGCCGGAAGAGGCCTGGACGCCCTCGGTGCTGCGCCGTGCCTGGGCGCACGCCCGCGTGCAGCGCTCGCTGACGGCGAACCCGCCCGACATCGCAAGGCCGGTGCACCCGCGCGATGCGCTCAAGGCAGCAGGTTAACCCCATCGGGTGCGGCGGGAATACCCGCTCCGCACAGCGCGCCAACCGTCGGCCACCCGACAAACGGCGCGGCGTTCACACCGCCTGAACGGCTGTTTCTGCTGGTTAACGCGCAAGCCAAAAAAAACAGCGTTATCGACACTCGTTCTCACAGAACAACCCTCGTGAGAAGGAGAACCCCATGTCCTTGCGCTCCGTCCTGAAGGTGGCCGTCCAGGCCACCGCCGCCAGCCTCGTGTGCGCCGCCGCGCACGCCGGCTACCTCCAGTGGGAAACCGTCGAGCTGCCCGCCTCCAGCGGCGCCACCTGCGGCAACGGCACCCCCTACCGCTTCTTCGTCAACCGCACGCCCTTCACCAGCAAGACGGTGGTGATGTTCGAAGGCGGCGGCGCGTGCTGGGACCAGGGCGCCTGCAAAGGCGGCACCCTGCTGGACGCCGTGAACCCCGACGGCATCCCCACCAACTACATGACCGACTGGAACCGCCAGGCCCACCTCGGCCTGGTCACGCCCTTCACCATGCGCCTGCACCCGCTGCAGTCGGTGCAGACGCAAAGCTGGAACATCGTCTACCTGACCTACTGCACGGGCGACGTGCACACCGGCAACAAGGTCGCCGTGTACGACAACGTCGACCCGGCCAACCCGATGGCATACCACCACCGCGGCATGGTCAACGCCAAGGCCGTGGCGGCCTGGATGGCCAAGAACCTCAAGCAGCCTGAAAAGCTGTTCCTCACGGGCTTCTCGGCCGGTGGCGTGGGCTCGGCGGCCCTGTACCCGGCCTTCCGTGAAGCGCTCAAGCCCAAGCAGATGTCGCTGCTCGCCGACTCGGGCCCGCTGTTCAACGTGCCACGCGACGCCACGCCCGAGCAGGCGCCCTCGGTGCTGCTGCACAACAAGATCCGCACCGTCTGGGGCCTCGATGGCGCCAACGGCCTGGTCACCGAGCTGATCACCAAATACCCGGGCGCCGGCAGCGCCGACAACCTGGGCAGCATCACGGCCGGGCTGGGCAAGATCTTCCCGAACGACCGCATCGGCTACGCCAACTTCCAGGAAGACACCAACTTCTCGGCCTTCTCGTACCAGAAGTTCTACCCCGAGATCGCCAACGCGCCCGACAACGAGACGCGCCTGAAGCTGCTCAACCAGAAGTGGCGCCAGGAGATCACGCCCTGGGTCGCGCAGATGGAGACGCAGCCCAACATCGGCTACTACATCCCCAACAAGCGCGAACTCAACGGCTCTCACTGCCTGACCATCGTGACCTTCGGCGGCACCAGCATCGTCGAGACCGGGCTCAAGGACGTGGGCCGTTTCGTGGACAACCTGATCGACGGCAAAGGCACGCCGATCCGCGCCTTCGAGAAGAACCCGACCAGCCAACGCGTGCTGATCAGCGACTGGTTCGCCGACCTGATCGCGCCGCTGCTGCCTTGAAGCTGCGTTGAGCCAGACCACAGGGGGCGGCCGCGTGCCGCCCTCATGCAAGGCCCCGGCGCCCGCTCACCCAGGCGACACCCTCCCCAACGAAAAAGGGCTCCCGAAGGAGCCCTTTGCTTTTCACCGCGCCTTGGCAGCGCAGCGAGCAGGTCGTCAGCCGATCAGGCAGCGCGGCGACGCGAAGCCACGGCACCGACCACACCCAGGCCAGCCAGCAGCAGAGCGTAGTTGGTGGGTTCGGGGATGGCGGCGGTGACGTTGCCGACGAAGGCGCCGTACTCAGGCACGCCAACACCGCGCACCGTCAGGGTGTGGTCGCCGCTGCTCAGGCCAGCGAAGGAGAAGGCGAAGCCGCCGTTCTGGGCCACGAAAGTGGTGGCGGCCACGCCGTCAACCAGGATGTTTTCCAGGGTGATGGGGGTCAGGGTGAACTCGGTGGTGGTGGCTTCGATCAGTTCGAAGTCGGTGCCAGCCTGGCCGATGAAACCCGTCAGGCCGGAAGCGGCGGACAGGCTGAAGTCGTAGGAGATTTCAAACGGGGTGGCCTCTTCGAAGCGGCTGAAACCGCCGAAGGACACGGCCTCGGTGCCAACGACACCCAGGTTGGAGAAGGGACCAAAGACCGCTGCGTGGGCCGAAACGGAGGCCATCACGAAAGCGGATGCGGCGATGAGGTTGCGGACGAACATGTTGACTCCCTGGGGGGAGCTCCCCCGAACAAATGACCACCCAACACAAATGCTGGGTAAACGTGACAAATTCTCACACCGTCTGGTCGGGTGCCCCACCCCTTGCTTGGGGGAAAAGGGACCTGGCCACGCCGCTTCGGACACAAAAACCCCGCCGAAGCGGGGTGGGTGCCAGATCGGCGCGGGGGCGAACCCCCAGCCGAGGGCCGATCGGGCCCGAACAGCCTCATTAGGCAGCCAGGCGTTGCTCCAGCTTGGCCTTGGTGGCGGGCATGGCGGCGGGCAGGTTGTGCGACAGCTGGGTGAACAGCTCGTCGTGCAGCTTGAGCTCTTGCTGCCAGGAGGCCTTGTCCACGCCGATCACCGACTGGAACTGGTCCTTGGTGAAGTTCAGGCCATTCCAGTTGATGTCTTCGTAGGTGGGGCTCACGCCAAAGGCGTTTTCCACACCGCCAGCCTTGCCTTGCAGGCGGCCCAGCATCCACTCCAGCACGCGCATGTTCTCGCTGTAGCCAGGCCACACGAACTTGCCGTCGGCGCCCTTGCGGAACCAGTTCACGCAGTAGATCTGGGGCAGCTTGGCGCCCGAGGCTTGCAGCTTGGCGCCCAGGTCCAGCCAGTGCTGGAAGTAGTCGCTCATGTTGTAGCCCATGAAGGGCAGCATGGCGAACGGGTCACGGCGCACCACGCCTTGCTGGCCGAAGGCAGCTGCGGTGGTCTCGGAGCCCATGGTGGCGGCCATGTAGACGCCTTCGGTCCAGTCGCGAGCTTCGGTCACCAGGGGCACGGTGGTCGAGCGGCGGCCGCCGAAGATGAAGGCATCGATGGGCACGCCAGCGGGGTTGTCCCACTCGGGGTCGAGCACCGGGTTGTTGGTGGCGGCCACGGTGAAGCGGGCGTTCGGGTGAGCGGCCTTGACGCCCTTTTCCTTGCCGATGGCCGGGGTCCAGTCGTTGCCTTGCCAGTCGATCAGGTGAGCCGGGGCTTCGTCGGTCATCGACTCCCACCACACGTCGCCGTCATCGGTCAGGGCCACGTTTGTGAAGATCACGTCGCGGTCGAGCGACTTCATGCAGTTGAAGTTGGTCAGGGTGTTGGTGCCCGGGGCCACGCCGAAGTAACCGGCTTCGGGGTTGATGGCGTAGAGCTTGCCGTCGGCAGCGGGCTTGATCCAGGCGATGTCGTCACCGATGGTGGTGACCTTCCAGCCGTTGTAGCCCTCGGGCGGGATCAGCATGGAGAAGTTGGTCTTGCCGCAGGCCGAGGGGAAGGCGGCGGCCACGTGGTACTTCTTGCCTTCGGGATTGGTCACGCCCAGCAGCAGCATGTGCTCGGCCAGCCAGCCTTGGTCACGGCCCATGGTGGAAGCGATGCGCAGGGCGAAGCACTTCTTGCCCAGCAGCGCGTTGCCGCCGTAGCCCGAGCCGTAGGACCAGATTTCGCGGGTCTCGGGGTAGTGAACGATGTACTTGGTGTCGGGGTTGCAAGGCCAGGCCACGTCCTTCTGACCAGCGGCCAGGGGGGCACCCACGGTGTGCACGCAAGGCACGAACTCGCCATCGGTGCCGAGCACATCGATCACGCCCTTGCCCATGCGGGTCATCAGCTTCATGTTGACGGCCACGTAGGCGCTGTCGGACAGCTCAACGCCAATGTGGGCGATGTCCGAACCCAGCGGGCCCATCGAGAAGGGCACGACGTACATCGTGCGGCCGGCCATGGCGCCCTTGAACAGGGCGTCGGCACCGGTCTGCAGCTTGGCGCGCATTTCAGCGGGCTCGCACCAGTTGTTGGTGGGGCCGGCATCTTCCTTGCGAGTCGAGCAGATGAAGGTGCGGTCTTCCACGCGGGCCACGTCGGAGGGGTGGGTCCAGGCGAGGTAGGAGTTCGGGCGCAGCTCGGGGTTGAGCTTCTTGAACGAGCCGGCAGCCACGAGCTGGGCGCACAGGCGGTCGTACTCTTCGGTGGTGCCGTCGCACCAGACGACGTCCTTGGGTTGCAGCAGGGCGGCCATCTCGGCCACCCAGGCAATCAGCTTGGTGTTTTTGACGTAGGCAGGTGCATTGACCTGAGCAGCAACGTTCGACATGACAAGGCTCCAGAAAGTAAAAAACAAGGTCTCGACAGCGCTGCGGCAACCTGGTCTGGCCAAGCTGGCCCCCGGTCATGGCAACGCTCTCGACACCCCGTCGGATGGGCCCCGTGAACGCCCAGGGGCGCCCGGCGGGAACCTCGTAGTTTAGACGATCGGACCGATTCGCGCCTGCCCCCTCGTCCGTGGGGCGTCCAGGGATGCCCCCAGGGCGAAGGCGGCAAGGTGTCACGGAAATGCCCTTTTTTTGGATGCTGATACAACTGTGGACAACTGCGGGACAGCCATGACCAAGCCCGCCGCCGGCAGCAGGCACACTTCGGCCTGCGTTTTTTCACCCTCCGCCATGCCCGAGAAGACCGAATTCGCTGTCCGCCGCGCCTTGATGACGCGCACGCTGGGTGCCGCGAGCATTTTTTGCGCCGGGTTTTGCCAGGCCGCCTGGGCGCTGCGCCCCCGGGCCCAGAGCCCTGAGGTCGCGGTGGACCCCCTGCTCGCCGAAACCGGGCTGACCGCTCGCTGGGCGGCGGCGATGCGCCGCGACCTGGGCTGGGCCGCGCAGTGGCACACCACCCCCAGCCGCCTGGTGCTGGATCGGCTGGAGTCGGGTGAAGCCGAAGTCGGGCTCTTCCTGAGCCACCCCCGCGCCGGCCACCTCGAAAAGGAAGGCCTCATCCACGACCGACGCAAGCTGGCGCGCACCGAGGTCTGGCTGGTCGGCCCGGCAGACGACCCCGCCGGCATCCGCGCAGAAAAAGACCCGGCGCGCGCCATCGCCCAGGTGCTGGCGGCCCAGGCCGCCGGGGTGGCGAGCTGGCAGACCGGCTTGCCAGGCGAACCTGCGGCGCACGCCGCTGCGGACAGCCCCTTGGCTCAACTGGCCGCTCAACTGCTGGCCCAGCCGGCCACCGGTCAGCCGCTGACCGCAGCCCTGGCCAACAAACAGCTCAACCCGAGCGCCCCGGCTTACCGGCTGGTGACCCAGGCCGCCTGGCTGCGCCAAGGCCAGGTGCGCGGCACCCGTGTCTGGTTCCAGGGGCACCCGGCTTTGGTGCTGCACGCCGAGGTGGCGCGCTCCTTCCGCGGCAAGCACCCGGGCGGCAAGCTCCTGGTCGACTGGCTGGACCGCCCGCTGGCACGGGGCACGCTGCGTGGCGTGGCCGGCTGGCAGAACGCCAAAGGCTGATCGATGTCGCCCGCCGCCCTGTCCGCGATGTGGATGAGCCTGCAGCTGGCCGCGCTCACCTTGCTCATCGCCACCCCTCTGTCGATCACCCTGGCGTGGTGGATGGCCCGCGTGAAGTGGCGCGGCAAGGTGCTGCTCGACGCCTTCATCCTGCTGCCGCTGGGCCTGCCGCCGGCCGTCATCGGCTTCTGGTTGACGACCGGCCTGGGCGAGCAAGGCGCGTTGGGCCGCTGGCTGCGCCAGGACCTGGGCCTGGCCGTGGCCCTGTACCCCACGGGGGCCGTGCTGGCCGCTTGCATCATGACGGTGCCGATGATGACGCGCATGCTGCGCCCCGTCTTCGAGGCGCACGACCCGATGCTGCTGCCCGTGGCCCGCACCCTGGGCGCCAGCGACTGGCACGCCTGGCGCACCGTTGCATTGCCTTTGACGCTGCCGGCGATCGGCTCGGCGATGGCGCTGGGCTTCGCGGCCGCCTGGGGCGAGTCCGGGGCCGTGCTGGTGCTGGCCGCCGGGCAAGCCAGTGGCACAGCCGGTGCCGAAGACCCGACCGTGCCCCTGGCCTTGTGGCAGGCCCTGGCCTCGCCTGGCCGACCGCAGGCATTGGCCTGGGAGGTGGCGGCGCTGTCCCTGGGTGTGGCCGCCATCGCGATCCTGCTCAGCGAGCTGCTGCGCTGGCAGTGGCAACACCGCTGGCAAGGCAGCGCGCGCATGGACTGGCGAGGGGAGCGCCCATGAGCGGCGACAGCCCTTCGCGCCTGCCGCGCAGCCTGAGCGTCGACCTGCACGTGCGCCAGCCCGGGCTGGAGGTGCAGGCACAGCTGCGCGCCCTGCCGGGTCGCGTCAGTGCCCTGGTCGGGCGGGTCGAGAACGGTCAGCGGGCCATCCTCGAAGGCGTGGCGGGCCTGCGTCCGGTCATCGCCGGGCGCGTGGCCCTGGGTGCCGACGCCTTGTTCGAATCCCGGCGCGGCCTGAACCTGCCGCCACACCAGCGCAGGCTGGGGTGGCTGGACGCCGAGGCCCACCTCTTCCCGCACCTGACGATCGAGCGCAACCTCGCTTACGGGGCCCGGGCGCAGGGCCCGCGCATGAAGGTCGCGCCAGGGCTCGACGTGCCTTCGCTGGTGAAGTGGCTCGACCTCAGCGCCATGATGGACCGCCGCCCCCACGAGCTCAACGCCTCGCAGCGCGTGCGCGCCGCGCTGGGCCGGGCCCTGGCCGCCGACCCGCAGGGCCTGCTCATGGACGACCCACTCGGCCGCGTGCACGACCCGGAGCGCCCCGAGCTGCTGGAGTTGCTCGCGCAGGTCGCGCATCGCTTCCACCTGCCTGTGCTGATGGCCACGCCACGCATGGAAGAGGTCGTGCGCATGGCAGATGACGTGGTCATCCTGCACGACGGGCGCATGGCGGGCGCCGGACCGATTGCCCAGGTGCTGTCCGACGTGTCGCTGTCGACCTTCCTGGAGGGCTTTCACGCCGGCAGCATCCTCGAAGGTGCGGTCACCCGGCACGACATCGAGTGGGTGGTCAGCGAGGTCGACATCTGCGGGCAATGCGTGACGGTGCCGGCCACGCTGCACCCCGTCGGCACCCGCGTGCGCCTGAAGGTGCGCGCCCGCGACGTGAGCCTGCACCGCGAGGTGCCCACCGACAGCAGCAGCACCAACGTGCTGCGCGGGCGCATCACCCAGGTGATGCTGGCCGGGCACAGCGGTACCTATGGCGCCGTGGGCGTGGAGCTTGCACGCGAACTCGACGAGCGGCTGGAGCTCAAGGCCGGGGCGCAGATCTGGGGCCTGGTCACGCGGCAAGCCATCGAGCAGATGAACTGGCAGCCGGGCGAGCCTTGCGTGGTCGGCTTCAACGCGATGTCGGCTCAGGTCACGCCCCTGCCCTGGACCTCGTCGAAGCGGGGCTGAGCAGGGCCTTGGCGCCCGGGGTATCTGGGGTATCGTTTGAGCCCATGAGCACCGTCAACCTTTCCTCCAAGCCCGCCCGCAGGGTGCTGTCCGTCAACGTGGCGCAGGCCAGCCACGTCGACATCCAGGGGCGTCGCATCCTGACGGCCATCGGCAAACAGCCGGTGAGCACCGAAGCCCGGCCCGAGCGCATCGAAGTCAAGGCACTGGGCCTGGTGGGCGACGAGCAGGCCGACCTCAGCGTTCACGGCGGCCTGAGCAAGGCGGTCTACGCCTACCCGATCGAGCACTACGCCTTCTGGCAGACGGTGCGCGCACAAGCCGGTTTGCAGGCCTGGGGCGAGTCGCTGCCTGCAGGCTCGCTGGGCGAGAACCTCACGCTGTCGGGCCTGCTGGAAGAGGCCGCCCACATCGGTGACGTGCTGCGCTTTGCGGATTGCGCGCTGGCGATCAGCGAGCCGCGGCGCCCCTGCTTCAAACTGGAAGCCAAACTGGGCTTCAAGCACGCGATCAAGATGATGGCGCAGTCGGGCTTTTGCGGTTTTTACCTGGCCGTGCGCACGCCTGGCACCATCGCTGCTGGCGAGGGCTACGAGCTGATCCCGGGCCCGCGCGAGGTCAGCATCCGCGAGCTGTTCCGAGCCAAGATGCAGAAAGAGGCGAAGGCCGATTGACCGTTTGGTCCATGGGCCCACTCACTCGTCGTCGCTCCAGTTGGCGACCTGGCGTTTGAGCGCATCGAACCACTTGCGCACGGCGTCGCGGCTGTCGAGCTGCTGACGCACCCACTCGGGACGCTGCAAGGGGCGCTTGACGACGGCCGCAGCCAGGGCTGGCTTGAGCGCCTCGGCGGTCACGGCCGCCACTTGCAGCTCGGCCACCACCACGCCCTTGAGCGCGAAGCGGTGCGGCGTGCTGCCAGGCTGCTCCTGCAGCTTCAGCTCCTTGAGCTGACGGCGCAGTTGCACCAGGGCCTCGTCCGCCTTGAAGGGCGGCAGCGCGAAGAAATCACCCAGTTCGTCGCTCATGTCAGGCTCCTGTTGGGTCCGGGATGTGGCGCTCAGCCCCGCTCGGGGGTGTCGGCGTTCTGCAGGTTGGCGACCCCGGCGGCCACGTGCCCGGCCGGCACATGCGGCGCAGCGTTGTTGACGTGGCCGGTCTGGTCGTCGAAGAAAAAATCGGGCTCGAACTCGCGCAGGAACTCGCCCTTGGGCAGGCCGCCCAGGAACATGGCCTCGTCGACCTCGATGCCCCAGTCCATGAGGGTGCGGATGGCGCGTTCGTGCGCCGGCGCGCCCCGCGCCGTCACCAGCGCGGTGCGGATGCGCATGCGGGAGGCCCCCGGCTGTTCGATGGCGCTGCGCAGGTCGTGCAGGGCCTGCAGCAGCGGCCGAAACGGCCCGTCGGGCAGGGGCTTGCGCGCGCGGCTGACCTCGTGGTCCTGGAAAGCGCCCAAGCCGCCCTGCTGGAAGATGCGCTCGGCCTCGTCGGAGAACAGCACGGCGTCGCCGTCGAAAGCGATGCGCACTTCATCGGGGTGGGCATCGCCCGCGCGGGCCGCATGCGGCAGCACGCGCGCAGCCGGCACGCCAGCGGTCAGGGCCTGGCGCACGTCGGCCTCGTTGGCCGAGAGGAACAGGTGCGCCTGCAGCGGCTTGAGGTAGCGCCAGGGGCTGCGCCCGCGTGTGAACACGCCGCGCTCGATCTCCAGCCCGTGGTGCGACACCGAGCGGAACACGCGCAGGCCCGATGCCGGGTCGTTGCGAGAGAGGATCACCACCTCGACGCGGGCGTCGGCCGGCGTGTCAGCCGACTGGGGCGTGTTGAAGGCCAGCAGCTTGCGCACCAGGGAGAAAGCCACGCCAGGCTTGGCGGGCACCTCGATGCGACCGAGTTGCAGGTCCATGTAGGCGCGGTCACTCGCGCCTTCGAACAGGCGGTTCTCTTCTTCGAAGTCGAAGAGCGCGCGCGAGGAAATGGCCACCACCAGGCGGCCGTCGAGGCTGGCAGGCATGGGCCCGAGTATGGCGCATGCCAGGTCCGGTGGCAGGTCACCGCGTGGCGCCCCCCCGCTGCTCACTGCATGAAGCCGATGGGCGATCGCCTGGGCACGCCATCGGGCAGGTCGCGCGGCTCCAGCGTGAAGCGACCATCGAGCTTGGCGTTGCCAAAGGCCGTCATGAGCGCGCGCCGCATCTCGCGGGGTGCCAGCTTGGCCATCGCCGCCAGCACCTCGTCGGACAGCTCGGCGTCGAAACGCTGGCCCCAGTCGTGGTCGGCGCGGATGCCGCGGTAGAGCTTGGCAGCGATCTTGCGGGCAGCCTCTTCATCCGGCATCTCGATCTCGAAGACGTTGACGCGGTTGAGGATGGGGTCGGGGATGGACCGAATGTCGTTGGCCGTGGCCACCCAGATCACCTGGCTGGCGTCGATGGCCACCTCGGCGAACTCGTCGGTGAAGCTGCCAGCGGTGTCGTGCTCCAGCAGGCTGTAGAGCGAGCCCAGCGGGTCGTAGGCGTGCTCGCCACCGGACTTGTCGATCTCGTCGACCACCATCACGGGGTTGGCGTACTGGCCGTCCACCAAGGTCTCGAAGACCTTGCCGGGGCGCGCGCCCTTCCATTGCGAACTGGCGCCCGAGAGCACCCAGCCAGCGGTCATCGAGCTCATCGATATGAAGCCCATGCCCGTGCCCAGCAGCTGCGCCACCTCGCGTGCGAAGTGGGTTTTGCCCACGCCCGGCGGGCCGAGCAACAGCATGGGCGTGAGTTCAAGTGCGTCGCGGCTGTCGCTGCACAGCGCGAGCTGGCGCTTGAGGTCGTCGAGCACCTCGTGGAAATTGGGCAGCTCGTCGTAGAGGTGGTCCATCGCGGGCAGGCCGGAGGGCTTGACCTGGAAGCGCTCGGGGCCTTTTTCAAGCATGCGCTCGTAGGTGGCGCGAAGGGCTTCGTGGTCGCGGGCAGGCAGCTTGCCCAGCCGCCGCTCGACCTCATCGAGCCGGTAGACATGGCGCATGTGCGCGATCGGGATGCGCCCCGGGTGGCGCGACCCCCACTTGCCTTCCACGGTGTCCCGGGCAACCGGGACAAGATCGGTGCAGCCACTCATGTCAGCCCTCCAGATCAAACCAGACCCTGCGTTCAAGCATTGCAGCAAACGTGCCCGGTGTTGAGCCCCGAAACAAGGGGCGCAGCCCATGTCATATCACTGCATCCGGCTGCGTCACAGCGGGAAGCCCCGCAAAGGGCTCGCTGGCGGGGCGCGAAGTGCGCACAATGGCGCACCGCGCGCCCTTGATCCACCCCATGAAGCCTGTGCTGCCGACACTCCTGCGTTCCCTGACCCAGAGCTGGGTGGGAGGGCTGTGGCTGCTGGCGCTGGCGTTGCTGGCCTTCTTCTGGCTGCAACCGCCACCACCGGCCGACGCCAGCGGCGTGCGCTGGCTGTCGGCCCAGCGCCTGTGGATGCACGACGTCAGCGGCGCGGTGCTGGCCGACCAGCCTGTGGCAGTGAGCCTGCCCGACAGCTGGAAGCCCGCCGGGCTGCAAGCGGCAGGCATCGGCCGCTACCGCCTGAACTTCGAGGTCAACGACGAGGTGGTCCAAAGCGCCAGGAGCTCCCCCTGGTCCCTGCGCATCGACTACCTGAACTATGTGCACAGCATCTGGCTCAATGGCGAGCTGCTGCAGAGCACGCTGCCCCGCCCAGGCTGGCTGGGCCTGCCAGGCCCCTCGCTCATCGACGTGCCGGGCCTCCTGCTCAACGCTGGCCACAACTCGCTGGAAATCGAAATCCAGGCCGTGCAACAAGGCGGCATGTCGCCTGCCGCCCTGGCGCCCAAGGCCGCCTTGCTGCACGACCACGTGATGCTGCGCTTTCTCACGCGCGACGGACTCGTGGTGCTCAACCTGATCTGGATCGCCTTCTCGATGTTCGTGGTGCTGCTGTGGTGGATGCGGCGCCAGGAAGCGGCTGCCGGCCTCTTCGGCCTGCTGGTGCTGGTGGGCGGCCTGCGCAACTGCCGCTACTTCATCACCGAAGACCTCGGCCTGTCGGTCGGTGCAGAGTCGTGGCTTTACTTCCTGGCCCACGTGCTCACGGCGTGCCTGCAGGGCTGGTTCGTGATGGCGCTGGTCGGTCGGCACTTGAACTGGTTCCACCGGGCCTTGTGGGTGGTGGCGCTCGGGTTCCCCGTGCTGGGCCTGCTCGCCCTGCCGTTCGACCCCGACCTGCGCTTCACACGGGGCTACCTGCAAGGCGCGCTGATCCTCACGCTGGCGCCCTCGATCTGGCTGATGGGTCAATGGGTGCTGCGCGAGGGGCTGCGCTCGTCGATGCACACCGGGCTGGCCGTGGGTTGGGCCGCCTTGCTGGTGGCCGGGGTGCACGACTTCATCTTCGGTCGCGTCATCGGCCTGGTCAACTTCAACCACTGGATGGGCTGGATGATCCCGCTGGCCTCGCCCTCATTCGTGCAGATGGTGGTCCAACGCGTGGTCAAAGCCTTCGACGACATCGAGGAGGCGAACCAGCAGCTCGAACACAAGGTGGCCGAACGCACCCGAGAGCTGGCAGCGGCCAACGCCGCCAAGAGCCATTTCCTGGCCTCGGCGAGCCACGACCTGCGTCAGCCGGTGGCGGCCATCGGCCTGATCACCGACCTGCTGCGCGTGCAGGTGACCGACCCGATGGTGCGCAACCTCGCCGACCGGCTGACCCGCGCCGTGCGCTCGATGGAGAGCCTGCTCAAAGGCCTGCTGGACCTGTCTCGGCTGGACTCTGGCACCGTCGAAGTGCAACGCCGACGCGTGCACCTGCAAACGCTGCTCGAGGCCGTTGCCTCGCACGAAGCCGAGGCCGCGCGCCAGAAGAACCTCCAGCTGCGCGTGCGCCGCACTAAGGCCATCGCCTGGACCGACCCGGTGCTGCTCGAGCAGGTGTTGCGCAACCTCGTGGGCAACGCCATCCGTCACACACAGCAAGGCGGGGTGCTGGTGAGCGTGCGCCGCCGTGGCCAAGCGAGCTCGCCTGGCCAGGCGCCGGGGCATTCGTGGGAGGTGCAGGTCTGGGACACCGGCCCCGGCATTCGACCCGAGGACCAGCCTCGCATCTTCGAAGCCTTTGTTCAGCTGGGCAACCCCGGCCGCGAGCGCTCACAGGGCCTGGGCCTTGGGCTGGCGATCGTGCAGAGGGCGGCACAACTGCTGGAACACCCGCTGCGCGTGCAGTCCCGGGTGGGGCGCGGCTCGTGCTTCGCGATCACGCTGCCCGGCACCACACAGGCTGTGGAAACCGCCACCACAACAACACAGAGCCCCATGCCCGATCGGCTCCAAGGCATGCGGGTGCTGGTGATCGAAGACGACGAGGCGCTGGGGGAGAGCCTGGTGCTGTGGCTGCGCAACTGGGGGCTCGATGCCGTGGTGGGCCACAGCCTGGGGTGGGTCCGCGCTCAAGCGCCACAACATTGGGACATGGTGGTGTCAGACCACCGCCTGCCAGATGGCAGCGGCCGAGATGTCATCTCTCACCTGCGCCAGCATCAGCCGAGCTTGCCGGCGCTGATCATCACCGGCGACACCTCGCCGCAACAACTGGCCGAGCTGGCAGCCAGCGGCCTGCCGGTGCTGCACAAGCCGTTCAGGGCACAAGACCTGCGCACGATGCTCGCGCAGGGCATGGGGCGTCAGGGACCGGCTTGACGGACAAGAGCCGAAACGCGGAGATCAGCTCGCCCGCCCCAGCGTGACGCCGGCACGTGCCACGGCCACCACCGCCTGGGTGCGGCTGCTGACCTTGAGCTTGCGAAAGATCGCCGAGAGGTGCGTCTTGACCGTCGATTCGGACAGCGACAGCACGCGGCAGATCTCCTTGTTGGGCTTGCCCTCGACGAGCAGGCGCAGCACATCGAGTTGACGCCCCGACAGCCCCAAGGTGGCGTCCGGGCCCACGGGCTCATCCCGCTGGCCGTCGTCGTCCGTCCTCGCAGGCTCGACCTCGACCACGGCGTCGGTGGGCAGGGGTGGCAGGTAAACGCCACCGGAGAGAACGCGGCGCAACGCTTCCTGCATCACCGTGGCTTCGACCGTCTTGGGGATGAAGCCGGAGGCGCCCTGGTCGATGGCCGCCACGATGGTGCCTGGGCGGTCGTCGGCCGACAGCACCACCACGGGCAGCTGCGGCGCCAGTTCGCGCCATTCGGTGAGCGTGCCCAGTCCTTGGCGATCGGCCAGGCCCAGGTCGAGCAGCACCAGGCCCACATCGGGGTGCGCCTCCAGCATCACCAGGGCTTCGCGCAAGCTGCCAGCTTCGAGCACCTCGGCACCGCCGTGGTCGGCCAGGTCGAGGCGATGCTGGATGAGCAGGCTCAGCCCATCGCGGAACAGGGGGTGGTCGTCGATCAGGAGCAACTTCATGGCTTCGATCGTACGCGATTCAAACTGATACAAATGGATGAATCGCGCCACGCCGAACACACCCAGCTGCGGGGGAGCGGTTTCGCGTCACGTCCCGCATCGTGACGGATACCGCTGGCCGCACAAAACCGAACCGGACAGAAATGCCCAGGCCTGAGGCAAGGCATCACTTCACGAATATCGTGCGACACCAACGGGCTCGGGCAGGCTTCGCAAACGTCAGCGAAACGCTGTGTCAAAGATGGATGCCCCCCAATCGCACACCAAACGCATGACCTGATCGGAGTTGCCCGAAGCACGCCGCCGTGCGTGCATGCGCAGCAGCCCTGCAGAGGTTTGCAGGCTGTACACACTGGGCGCCGTGGCAGTTGGCAAATCCAGCCACCAACGAGCGCGTGCATGCCATTCGCTCAGGTCGTCACGACAATCCAAGGACACTGGCGCGCCATGGTTCAACATCGAGCCGTGACATTCGACATCCAGCCCCGGCAGCCAATCCTGCAGCAACACCGCTCGCCCGTCGAGCAACGCCGAGCACGCCAGCCCCAACATGGCCTGCCGACCCCACTCGGCCGTGTCCATGGCGCCTTCAAGGCGCAGCACGGCACCCTCTTCGATCAGGATGCGAACTTCGTCGGGGCCTTGTTGCATCTGACGCTCAAGGCTTGGCTGCGGTGGATGGCGCAGGCACCCCCGCCACGCTCGCCGCCACCGCATCGGCAGGCCGCAAGCTGGACAGCACCAGTCTGAAGTAGGCCAGGCCCTGATCGAACGGCGGTGGCTGGATGCCCCGGATGCCGGGGCGCGCAGGCTTGAAGGGCACCATCTCGAAGCGCTGCTTGGACGGGTTCCATTGCCTGGTTGGCTTGGGATAGGGCTCCTTGTCCGGCAGCATGGCGGCCATGCGGATGGTCATGGCGGGCATGTCGGGCCGGCCTTGAACGCCCAGCACATCGGCCTGCATTTCGTAGGCGGCGCCCGGGCCACCGCCGTTGGGGTCCAGCCCACCGTCGTGGTGGTACTCGCGCGCCAGCAGGCGGCCAGGCTGGCCGGCAATCGCCACCGGCTCAGGCCCCACTGTTTGCTTGATGCCCATCAGGTTGGCCAACAACAAGATGCCCTCCATGCCCTTGAGCGACTTGATGTCGTCCATGGAGACGTGATTGGGGTCGGGCAGGTCTTTGATGTCCTTGGGGGCGTTG
>Ga0180008_1000296_pt1 | contig 47682 bp, 52 predicted proteins | sample MM_PW_MetaG_FD_121121 | JGI IMG/M metagenome (GOLD analysis project Ga0180008, IMG submission 121121) | Groundwater microbial communities from the Aspo Hard Rock Laboratory (HRL) deep subsurface site, Sweden - MM_PW_MetaG | ecosystem: Environmental > Aquatic > Deep subsurface > Groundwater... | reverse complement strand
TAATCCACTATAATCAGCATTACATCTTGATGGGAGGTCTATCCATGAAATATTGGGGCACGTAGTTCCACCTTTTAATAATGCACTATCGTACTTAGCAGCACCTTTATTCATAAAATAACCTAATTTTACTTATTTATAACCTTTTACTAATTAAAATATATATTTCACATCTGCATAAATAATAAAGCCAAAAATAATATCATTAGAATAATTGCAATCTGATAATTTTTCTTTAAAGCACTAACAAACATGCTTATACCTAATAAAACTGTAGATATTTCATTTATCATAGGAATTGTGCTATTGCAAGCACTACACCACCGATTGCTATTATAAGAGTACCAATACTAAAATTCTTTGTTATCGAAGCATAGGCTCCACCTATAGCAATTATACCAAAGCCAATGGAACTTACAATATTTTTAAGATGTATACTACCCCTTTTCATAACTCCTATAAGTAGACCTTATTTAAATATCTTACTCTTTAAAGTTATACTTCTGAATAAATATCATTTAAAGCCTGGCTTCAATTTCAATTATTTTTCCTTTAACATAGTTTAATCTTCCTATAATTACTGCTCTATCAACCAATTTTAAACTTTCAGTGGTTTCAGCCAGATAACTTGCAAGACCCTTATCTCTTTCTCTATCTGCTCATCATTTCTCATGATCAATTTAAAAATAAGAGATTTATAATGATTTCGTGTTTAAAATCAAGCTTAAAACCTTTAATCAAAAACTAAAACTTAAGAAGCTTCTTTCAATTTATTATATGCAAATACAAACAATCCTGCAGACCATGTAAATGGAGCTTCTGATTTGAATAAAAGATTGTTAACTGCTTTATCTCCAGAATAAACCTCATAAACAGTTTCGTGTTTTGCAATTACTTCTGCTATTTTATTTAAACTATTTTCAGCATCCTTCTTCATTCCCATCTTTAACAATGCAATTGAATTTAAGCATCCAAGCCATAACCATGAAAAACCACCATGATAATCTACTGTTCTTTTAATATGCTGAGGTAAAGGATAACGCCATAAATTGTGCCTTGGATAAGAGCTAGGCAATGAAACCCCATTTAGATTACTCTTAATATATTTCTGGATTAAAACAGCCTTTTTCTCGTCTGCAATATTATACAAAATAGCAAGTATATTTCCTGCACTGCAAAAGATATCTTCTTTTTTTGATATCCATGATTTGTAGTATTTTCCATTCCAGAATCTTTCATTAATTAATTCTTTTAGTGATTCTGCTTTTTCTTTGTATTCTGAATAATTATAATTAACTAGTTTGCATAAATCAACAAATGCCATTAAAGCACCATAATTAAGCACATTTGTGTATAGTATATGGCCTCTTTTTATTACCGTATCCTCCCAATTAGCAAATAAACCCTCATATATTAATCCATTTTTATAATGTAAAAAGTTCCAGTCCATTGCAGCTTTTATTTTTGAAAAATTTCTGTCAAGATATTCATAATCCCTTGTTTTTTTTATATAAGAAAGGACAGCTATTACAAATAATGAATTTTGATCTAGGCTTTTTGCTAAAAATAATGAATTTGTGTATCTTGGACTTAAGGATTTTCTTTTTATTTTTATTCCTGCATATTTTAAACCCACATAAGTTCTGTCAATTCTTCTTGGCAATTGGCCTTTAGTATTTTGATGATTTAAGAATAAGTTTAATGTAGATCTTACAATAGACTGGTCATTTACAGCTAAAGAACCAAGGACAGCGAATAGTGCATCTCTTGCCCAATAATCATCAAATTTCCTTTTTCCAGCGATAATTCCATGATCTGAATAACACTCTCTTAAGGATTTAAGTGATATCTCATAAGCTTTTTCTAATAATTCATTTTGCATTTTAGTTTGGATTAAGAGCTTGTTTATATAATTTTATGCTTAAAAATAGGGATTAAAAGTTTTAAGCAATTCTTAAAGGTTTTAAAATAGATAAAACATCAATATTACCAAAGATACAAAGAAAACAGATGCGCCAAACAAAAATGATGAAAACCCTGCTGTATTTGCTATTCTTTTGTCTTTAAGGCTTACTAAAACCCCTCCAAGAGTTATTGAAATAATAGAAACTACAAAAAGGATTATGGAAAATATAATTAATATCAACCATCTGTTGACTATATCTATCTCTCCAATTATTTCTGCATATTTTGTTAATCCAGTTGTAAGAAATGTTGCAGAAAGTATCAATAAAAGAACTGCATTCATCTGAACTGTTGAAAAATGCTCGTAAAACTTTTCTTCTTCTTGTCTTGGTTTTCCTGTTGAAACCTCAAGAACCTGTTTATTTGTAAGATTTTTTTTATGAATTATCTTATAAATTATATCCTTGAAATGAACCTCTTTTTTTGACATGAGGTATATAAATTTTTATTATATATAAAATTATCGTGATTAAAAGTTTTAAGCAAAAATTAAAAGATTTATTTATTATAAAAGAGAAATATTTATAATATTATATGCTTTATTAAAATATGACAATTAATCTTGCAACCCTCGAGAAATTAGAACAAGAGTGGGGAGAATTTATTAATCTTAGAAATAAATTACCTTATAAAAAAGGAGATATTGAATCAAGAGATCCAAAAGCACTTAAAAATCTTATATCTAGATTAAATAATATTATCGTCGTTTCTGGAGATTTAATAAGAAATAAAGGTACTCTATTTAAATTAGTAGAAAAATTAGAAGATAAAGCCAAAAAAAGATTTACTCAATTATTAATTGAATTAAATAATATAAATAGAAATGCTAAAAGTCAGAAAAATCAATTATCTTAAACTACCTTTAATTAAAAATATCTTTGCTTTTTTATATGATGGATGAGATTCATCTACAGATAAATTATATACTCCATCTTTTAATTTTGCAATATGGGGATAATAATCTTCTGTTTTTTGATATATAATCACCCTCGGTACATCTGCTAATTCTTTTTTATAAGGAATTCCTGATGTTGGACGCAAATGATCTTCTCCTACAATAATTAATGATTTTTTATTGTTTTTATTTAATGATTTTAATATTAATTCTAACATTTTTGACTCATATCTATCAAAAAAACTAAAATAAGGTTCATTTTGTCCTTGTTTTATTCCATTTGTGATTGGAAGGGGAGTATAATTATTTAATCTTTGAGTTAAAGGGCTAGATTCTGGGTGCTCAAAGCCTATTTGAACTGTCTGAGGATCAAAACTTTTTATTAAACATAATTCATTATCAAAAATAGGACCTTCTGATCTATGTTTTTCACCTATAAATGTTAATGAAAAATCGTTGATTAATTGTATTAAATTAGAAATATCTACTTTTTCAGTTAGTGATTGTGTAAAAAATGATTTCCAAGTTTCCATTTTTATTCATAATTTATGAATCAATTAGTATTTATAAACTTTTCTAATGTTACCTCTTTAAAGTAATAATCTATAAAACTAAAGATTTAAATGTAAGTTCAGCATTTCATTATTAATGGTATTTTGGTTCTTTTCGAAAAGAGAGGTAAATAAAAGAATTGACGATTTGCACGTTAAAATAGGGGATTCTTTCAAGAATTTGAAAAAAGATATGTCTGGGACTGTTCAATGGATTGAGCACTTGAACAGTAAAACTGAGGGTCATCATGAAAAGCTAAAAGGCCTCGAAAGGCGATTAAATAATATAGAAGAAGCTTTTTGTGAATTTAAAGATATGTTATCTGTTCAATCATCTGTTCAATCGTTCATGAACGTTCAATCAGTAAAATCAAATAAGGCTGTAAACGTTGAAAACGAGCTTCCTGACCGTTCAAGATTGTTCATGAACGTTCAATCGTTCATGAACGTTCAATCAGTCGAAAAATTGACTCCAGCAGAGAAAAATATAGTAGCTTTATTGGTTTATTCAAGTGAACCATTAGGTTATGATGATATTTCTAAAAAATTAGGGTTAAGTGAAGTAACAATTAGAAGGCATATGAATGATATTAGAAGAGTTGGTTTTAAAATAAATGAAAAAGTGAGTGTTAAGGGTAGAAAAAAATTATTCTATTTTGAAGAAAGAATAAAAAAGTTAATAGTTAATAAAAAGTGAGAGATCTGAAAAATATCTCAAATAAATAAAGGTAATTCTAAGAAGTTAAAGGAATAATAATGATCAAAGTGAGAGTTAAGTATGATATTAGGGATAAAATTTTAAGTATTTAAGATAAGTAAAAATTAAAAAGTGGGGATAAAAATTTAGAATTAATAAAAGTCTTAAAAGAAAGGGATAAAACTAATGAGTTTTTAGTAAGTATATTGGGAAAGTGAGAGTTCATTTAAAATGATATTTGTATAAATTTAGATTAAATGAGAATTTATAATAAAAGTGATGTAAAAAATAAGTGAGAAATTAAAATTTAATTGTCACTTACAATGAAAAAGTGAGTCTAAATTCAATAGTAATGTCTCAATAGATTATACATATTTTATTATAGATAAAAAAAGTTGAGAATATATATAAACAATCTTATATTTTTAAAGTGAGAGGTGATAAGTATTAATAAAGAAATTAATATTCTAAATATTATGAAAAAAGAGAAATGTGTATGGGAAGAGGCTTCTAAACGTGAAAAAGAGAGGAAAAAACTTAAAGATTTTCTTTAGCCAATATAATTATCTTTTTTGTTCTTAATTTCCTTGCTTTCTTTCTCTGCTACTACCATTGGTAATCTTACATGAGGGGGCAAATTCAATTCTTGTGTTATTAATAATGTCTTTATATTACATCTTAATAGTATTGAATTAAATAATTTTTCCATTAAATCAGGCTCGATTGTTTTATTTTTCTTCCAGGAATCAAGGATTTTCTTGGCACTTTCTTCACCTTCTACATAAAGTATAAATCCACTAAGATTTATTGTACCTATATTTGGATTATAATTAACAATAAAATCAAAATCAAATCTTAAGGCTGTTTGTGCCTTATCTAAAAATACTTTCTCTTCGGAAACCTTAGATATTTTAAGATCACTTGCAATATCTACTTTTTGGTTTACTTCGTTCTTTTTTTCAGCATTTATCTTTGTTATATTAAATCCTAAGATTGGCATGGCTAAAATTAAAGAAGAAAATATATAAAGCTTATGGTTACATTTCCTCTAAAACATCAATTCCTAATAAATTTAAGCCATTTTTTATTACTTGTCTTGTTGCTTGTACAAGAGCCAATCTAAACCATTCATTATCTGATTTAAGAACAGGACAGGAATGATAAAACTCATTAAATAATTGAGCTAATTCATATGTATAATTTGCTATTATTGCTGGACTGTTTTGTCTTGCTGCACTAATAATAATTTCATTAAAAATATTCAATTTGTTAATCAATAAAATCTCTTTTTCATTTAATTCTTTTACAGAAAAACTATTCTTCTTTCCTGCTTTTCTTAGTATTGAAGATGCTCTTGCATAAGTATATTGAATATAAGGTCCTGTATTTCCCTCGAAATCAATAAATTTCTCAATATCAAAAACAATATCATGCACTCTATTATTTTTTAAATCTCCAAAGAATATTGCAGCTATAGCCACTTTTCTTGCTGCTTCATCCTTATTTTTTAGTTTTGGATTCTTTTTTTCTATTGTTTTCTTTGCAATATCTATTGTTTCCTTAAGAATCTCTTCCATATATACTATATTGCCTTTTCTTGTTGCAAATTTCTTTCCTTCTTTATCTAAATATAAACCATGAGAAACATGAATGCAATCTTTATACCAAGAATAACCCATTAATTCAAGAACCTTAAAGAATTGTTGAAAGTGTAATTTTTGCTCTGATCCTACTTCATACAACATCTTATTAAATTTATATTTATTATTTCTATCAATTGCAGCAGTTATATCTCTTGTTGCATATAATGTTGTTCCATCACTTTTTTGTATTAAACAAACACCTAAATTATAATCTTCTAAATTAACAACTAATGCACCCTCACTTTCTTTTAGAAGATGTTTATTTTTTAATTTTTTAATGGTTTCATCCATCTTTTTATTATAAAAAGACTCACCAGAAATAACTTCAAATTTTATACCTAGAATTTTGTAAATTTTATTGAACTCTTTTATACTTAATTCCTTAAATAATTTCCATAATTTTAGTGCTTCTTTATCTCCTTGCTCTAATTTTTTAAACCAATCTCTTGCATCTGGTTCATATTCTTTATCATTAGCTTTTATATACAATTCAAGTAGGTGTTTTATTGGATTCTCCTTTAATAATGAAGCATTTCCCCATTTTTTATATCCAACAATCAATTTTCCAAATTGTGTTCCCCAATCACCTAAATAATTTATTTTTATTGTTTTATATCCTAATTTAGTATATATTTTAGATAAAGAATTACCAATTATAGTTGATCTTAGATGACCTATGCCAAATGGCTTTGCTATATTTGGAGAGGACATATCAATAACTATTTTTTTGTTTTTACCTTCATTAACAGAACCAAATTTATCCTTTTCTTTAAGTATTTTTTTTAAGATATCTTGTGTTAGTATTTCTTTATTTATAAAAAAATTAACATATGGGCCTGCAGAAACTATTTTTTCAATATATTTGTTAGGTTTTATCTTATTTATAATATCTTTAGAGATTTCATTAGGTGATTTCTTTAGTTCTTTTGCAAGAGAAAAACAAGGAAATGCATAATCCCCCATACCTATAGGAGGTATCTCTATCTGTGGATTTTTAACTCTAAACTTCAATAATTTAACAACCTCTTCTTTAAAATCCATTTTTAATTAAGTAACCTCTTTTTTATAAATCTTATCAAATATAAGGACAAAAAACTCTTTTTCTATCCCAATACCTGATTCTATAAATGCTCTTGCTAATTTCTTGCCAAATGCTAATTCATCAGTGCTTGAAGGCATAATTTCAAATAAGTTCTTTAAAGTATAATCACACAAATAACCATTATTCATCTTAATCACACAGGGTTTAAAATCTTGATTATAAACCTTTAAGTTATTCAAATCAACATAGATATCTTCAAGTTCATATATTTCTTTATTTTTTATTAGATTATGATTGAGTACATCTAATGTTATAATATCTCTAATTATCTCCTTTGTTGAGGTATTATCAATATATGAATCAATATCTTCTATTTTCTTTATATCCTTTAAAGAGAGGTTATACTGCTTATTAGGGGTATAAACCTTACCTAAATACTTACTAAAAACTTGTTTAGAAGTCTTTTTTACCCTATTCCATTTAGAACTTACAAGATATGCATAATCCTCCTTTTTAATCCTTTTAGTACGGATATACATAATATAATAACTAGTGCCTAATATTTAAACTTTGTTATTAAGGTTTATTCTACATCTTCCAAGAGTTAATTAATATATTATATTACTATCTATTAAAATATAAATTAAAGTTAAAAGTAAATAGATTTAGGCTACTACTACATTAACTGCTTTTGGGCCTTTATCGCCCTCTTCTACATCAAAGGTAACTGAGTCATTTTCATGTAAAACTGTTCCTTCTTTTAATCCAGTTTTATGCACGAAATATTCTTTTCCGTCTTCTCCGGTTATGAACCCAAATCCTTTCATGTCATTGAAAAATTTTACTGTTCCTTTCATGATATATTGAATAATCCTCTCTTTTTAAATATTATTAATTTCCTTTTTTGAAGGAAATGGGCAAGAATCAAAAAATCTGCATGAATCACATTGTTCTAATTTATAATTATTTGAACTACAAGCTAAATCTTTTAAATTAATACCATCTACTCTTAAATCTTCTAAAAATAATTCTAACTCTTTTTTCTCCTCTTTTTCCATAATTAAAATTAGAGAATTTATTTATAAATATTTATGAATTGAATTATCTTATTTTCTTTAAAATATTTTCCTTGCCTTTCCAAACTAAGGCTTCTTTAAGAACATCTTCAATCCTATCAACAGGAATTATTTTAACCTCTTTTAATTTTTCTTTTGAAATCAAAACATCACCTAAATTTGTTTTTGGGATTATTATTCTTTTAATTCCTGATTCTATAGCTGCTTCTATTTTTGCATTAACTCCCCCAACAGCAAGTACTTCACCCCTAATTGATAAAGATCCTGTCATTGCAGTATCCTGTCTTACAGGTATTTTTTTAAGTGCTGAAACTATAGAGGTTGCAACTGCTATTGATGCTGAATCTCCTTCTACCCCTTCAAGGGAAGTTCCAAGGAATTGTGTATAAACATCATATTTTTCATGAATATCTTCACCAAAGTATTTCATTATAATAGCTGAAACATTTTTAACTGCTTCTTTTGCTATTGTTCCTAATTTACCTGTTGCAATAAACTCTGCTTTTTTTCCTCCAGGAGTTACTTCTGATTCAATGGGAAGTATTATTCCAGACAAAGCATAATTAGAACCAATAACAGCCAAACCATTTACACGACCAATCTTTTCTCCTTTAATTATGATTACTTGATATTTTTTCTTGTTTTCAATATATTTGTCTGCCATCTGCTGCTCAAGATTTCTTGAAACTTTCTTTGCTTTTTTTATATGGGATATTTCAACAAATTTGGAATTTTCTTCTTTTGCAACATCCCCTGCTGCTCTTACTAGACCACCAAGTTCACGTAAATGTACAGTTAATTTTCCAGATAATCCAGACATTCTTCTTGCTTCTTGTATTATCTCTAAAACAGCTTCTTTTGTAAATGCAGAAATTTTTTTATCTTTTTTTACTTCCTGTGCTACAAATACAGCTATTTTATTTTGGTTTTCAATAGTATCATCCATAGATTCATTCATATAAACTTCATATCCATAACCACGAATTCTAGATCTTAATGCAGGATGCATCTTTTGTATGGTTTCAACATTTCCTGCTGCAGCTAAAATAAAGTCTGTTGGTACTGGCTCAGATCTTACCATTGCTCCAGAAGATCTTTCAGATTGTCCTGTTATAGGGTATTTTTTTTCTTGTAATGCTGTTAATAACTCTTGTTGTGAATGTTGATCAAGCAAAGCAACTTCATCAATAAATAAAACCCCTCCATTAGCGCGATGAATAAATCCAGGGATTAAACGTTCGTATGAAGGTGTTCCTAAACCTCCACTTTGTAAAGGATCGTGAAGTACATCTCCAAGCAAAGCACCTGCGTGACTTCCTGTTGCATCTATGAAAGGACTTGTTTTTGTATTTAAGTTATCAATCAATAATTTTGGAACTTTTACTTGTTGTTTTGTTCTTCTGTTTAAATTTAAAATTAAAACAAACCCTAAAATAAAAATAACTCCTGTTATCATAGAAGCAGCATAAATTATATCTGTAATAGCTCCAGTCTTCCATAAATAATAAGGAAATATTGAAACAAATAAAATAAATATAAACATAAGTAAATTCTGATTCCTGAAAGAACTCATGCTTTGTAATTTAGCTTTAAATACAAAATCTTTACCTTGTCCTTTTGGAACAACACGAATTAAAGGTATATTTTCATCTTGTGGGTTGTCAAATGCAAGAATGTCTTGTAATTTTTCCTTAGGTAACAATTCTGCAAGTGCTTGACCTAACATACTTTTACCAGTTCCAGGCTCACCAATAAGCAAGACATTTCTTCTTTGATTTGATGCTTTCTTAATTATCTCAATAGCATGTTCCTGGCCTATTATTTGATCTATTAATTTCTCAGGAACTTTTATATCTGCAGTTGTTTTATAACTTAACCTTTTCATTATATATTTAGAAATAGATAGATATAAAAAACTTTATATTATATCTTCTTCAGCTATAACTACAAAGTCACCAATTGCAATAACTGAAGACCAAGGGATTAATAAACCACCATTATTTGTTCTTTCAAGTTCTAAGCCTTCACAATAGCCTGTTGGGTTTTTTAATTGAATATGCATTAATTCTCCAGTTCTAAGTTCAAAAGAAATATTATCAACTTCACCAAATCTTTTTCCTGTCTTACTTACAATTACTTTTCCTATTAAATGTTTTGCGTAACGCTTAACATCCTGGGTTGATTTGGTTTCCATTATAAATACAAGAAAGAACTCTTATATAAATATTTCTAATTTGTAATATAATTATTTAGGTACTTAGATGGTAGGAATTTTATAACTTTAAAGAACATGGTTTCTTTATAGATTACAATTTGGTTGTTTTTGTAACCTTTTAAGATAACCCCTAAACCTTGGTCTTTTATTATTTGATTAATTGTAGAGGTAAAAATAGTAAACTTAAATTCATAATCATTTAGTTTGATATCCTCTTTTTGGGTGTTAAATGTATTACTAAACTCAGATATTGGATCTTGGGAGATTAACAAATTAAGTACTTGATTTTTAGTTAATTGATATCCATTATAAGAAACTTCTTGGTCTAAATTATCTTCTAAAAAAATTGTATAAATTATAAATAATTTATAATTTCCATTAAGTATCTTACTATAATCTTGATTATCTAATTGTTTTACATTACTTATAATATTGGCATTTTCTAAATTTATACTTTCATTATCAAATTTAGTATAAGCTCCAGATAAAAAATTAAATCCATCTGAAAGTAATATTACATTATTTTCTCCCCTAATATTTTTTTGGAGTGATCCTATATCAAGAACTAATAAAAATGTAAATATGGAACTAAAAAGCAGGAATAATACAATCACACTTAGAATAAGATATACAATCTTTTTTATGAATTTGAATATTAAAAATAATATAAAAAGAGTTAAAATTATTAGTATTATAAAGTCAATCATATACTTAATCTATAAATTTAATTTATATAACTTTTGATTTGCTAAATTGGCTTAAATCCTTATTTTAACATTATTTTAAGGTATATTTCATAATTAGTTTATGATTGTTTTACATTTATTTTACATTTGTTTTAATATTAGTTTGTTTTATTATTATATATTATATTATATAAAATGTAAACTATAATATATATTTTAATATATAATTTTTTTTCTAAAAATAATAAAATAGTTTATAAATAAAACCCATGTAAACTATGAATAAAAATTTTTTATTTAATATCTTAAATAAACTTACTTAGAATTCCTTACTTTTTTTATAGCATTATATTGTTTATCTTCAATTGTGTTTGTTGTTGTTAAATTAGGTCTTATTATGTTATCTAAATGTTCTTCACCATGTTTTTCTTTAACTAATTGAAGTAGTATATTTAATATGTTTGGATAAGTATTCATATTCAAATGATAGTAAATCTTATCTTTTCTAAATGATGAGCTTCTTTCTTCAATAAGCCATAATTTTTTAAAACTATTAACCCAATATCTTACTGGAGCAGTATAACTTCTAAGACATCTTGAAACTTGTTGTATATAACTCTCTTTATATCTATATAAATACCATAATACCCCAACTGCTTTTTTAGAATTAACAATATTCTCAATACAATCAATATTATGGACCATCCAACTACATTCTTCTGTTGATAATTGTGTTGTATAAGAACTCTGACCTTTCAAAATATTAATAAACTTACTTTTTATTTCATAAATTGGTTGCTGATGGCCTAAAATATCCTTAAACGTTTGCATTAAATCAATATCAGTTGGTTGCATTTTAATAACACCTTTAATTCTTTAGAAAGAAAAGGAATTTAAATCTATTTATTAAGTTTTTGGTAATAATTCAGTTAAACGAACACATAATCTATATACTATAATATATATTTTGGATAGAATCTATTTATAGTATAATAATTTTTATAAAAGTAAAATCTATATATTAATGAAATTCTAAGATGAAAACTGAACAAGAAAAAATAAATTTCTTTTTGGAAAAGGGTTTTTTGATAAGCCCAGACTTACTAGATGCAAATTTCAATAATTCTTCATTTTTTGATATTTTACAAAAAAATATTATTACTAAAGATAAACCTTTAATTATAAACCAGGATTTATTTAGGGTTGTATCAAATGAAGCAAAATTAAATATCAATTGGATTGATTTCGAAAAATCTAAAATGTTACAGGAAAAAGGAAGAGATAATAAGATTTACAATACCTTTCTTAATATTCTTCATTATGATATTTCTGATGAAAAGAAACATGAAGTTGAACATATGATAAATGATATAAAAGATATTCCAAAATTAGTTATTGAAAAAGAAAATGAAGTTAATGAAAATAATATTTTAGTTCTTAATAATTATTTTGAAAAATATAAGAAAAGAGAAGTTCAAGATTTTGTATCTTATTTTAAAATAAGATATGAAGTTATCAAAAAGATACTACTTAATAGAATAGAATTACAAAATACAGTCTCCATTAATAAATTAAAAGTAAGTACAGAAAGACAAGAAGTCTCTTTAATTGGATTAGTAACAAGTAAAAATAAGACAAAAAATGATAATATAATTATTTCTTTAGAAGATACAACAGGGGTTATTAATATCTTAATAAATAAAAATAAGCCTGAACTTATGGAAATGGCAGAAGATATAGTTCTCGATGAAGTAATAGGTATAAAAGGTAATTTAAGTGAAAAAATAGTATTTGTTAATAATCTTTATTTCCCTGATATGCTTGAAGTTAAACAAAAAAAATCTGATGATGAGGTTTATGCAATATTTACTTCAGATATACATTTAGGATTAAAAAATTTTCTTTCAGAAGATTTTGAAAAATTCATAAGTTGGTTAAATTTACAATATGGAGATGATTCACAAAAGGAAATAGCAAAAAAAGTAAAATATCTATTTTTAGTTGGTGATTTAATAGATGGTGTTGGAATTTATCCTGGACAGGAAGAAGATTTACAAGTTAAGGATATTTTTGACCAGTATCGTTCCTTAGCTGAGTACTTAAATAAAATTCCAAAAAATATAAAAATAATTGTTTGTGCAGGAAATCATGATGCAGTCAGAATAGCAGAACCACAACCATTATTGGATAAACAGATAGCAAAACCAATCTACGATCTTGAAAATGTAACTGTTGTTACAAATCCTTCAATGGTAAATATCCATGCATCAAGGGATTTTTTAGGTTTTAATGTTTTATTATATCATGGATTTAGTATGCCTTATTTTGCAGATGCAGTTAATAGTATTAGAGTTGGTGGTGGTTTAGATAGATCAGATTTACTTATGAAATTCTTTTTGCAGAGAAGACATTTTGCACCTACACATATATCTAATCAATATATTCCAGATTCAGAACAGGATTTATTATTAATAGAGAAGATACCAGATATTTTAGCAACAGGACATATACATAAAGTAACAACTGCAAATTACAAGGGAGTTACATGTTTAAATTGCTCTTGTTGGGCAGCACAAACAGAAGAACAGGAAAGAAGAGGAATAAGACCAGATCCATCAAAAGCAATTTTAGTTAATCTAAAAACAAGAGACATTAAAATATTAAATTTTTCAAAATGACATCAGAAAATATGAAGAAATATTTTGAGAGTATAGACAATTCACTTAAACAGGCTTATGAACTTGCAACTCAAGCAAGATCAAAAGGATATGATCCTGAAAAGAGCATTTCAACACTTCTTACAAAAAATATGGCGGAGCGTGTTGTTGGTATTATCTCTGTTGTTGCACCACAAGTAATTGATACAAATATTGTTCAAAGAATTAAAGAATTAGAAAATGAATATGGAATGCAAAACTGGAAAGTTGCATTTAATCTTGCTGAAGAAGTTGCAGCAGAAAAATTCTGTAAATTTAAAGATAAAAAAGAAGCAATGGAAGTTGGATTAAGATTTGGCCTTGCATATATTACAAATGGTGTTGTCTCTTCTCCATTAGAAGGTTTTGTAAGATTGGAATTAAAAAAACGAATGGATGGAAAGGAATATTTTTGTTTATATTTTGGTGGTCCAATAAGAAGTGCAGGTACAACTGCAACATGTATATTTGTTGCAATAGCAGATTATGTAAGAAAAAAGAATGGATATGAAATTTATGATCCAACTAATGAAGAAATAAAAAGAAGTTCAACAGAAGTACAATATTTTCATGATAGAGCAACTAATTTACAATATATTCCTTCTGAAAGAGAAGTTGAATTCTTAACAAGTCATTTACCTGTGCAAATTGATGGTGATCCTTCTGAAGAATTAGAAGTTCCAAATTACAAAAATTTGCAAAGAGTTTATACAAATAAATTAAGAAATGGTTATTGTTTAGTTATGGCTGAAGGTTTATCACAAAAATTACCTAAGTTCTGGGGGAAGTTCAGTAAGTTCAATAAAGAAATAGATATGGAACACTGGAGTTTTCTTGAGGATTATATTAAACTTCAAAAAGAAATAAAGGCAAAAGGTGAAATGAAAAAAGATTCTTCAGAAAAAATAACACCTAATTATACTTATATAAAAGATCTTGTGGCAGGACGTCCTGTTCTTGGTTATCCTTTGAGAAAAGGGGGATTCAGATTAAGATTTGGAAGAACAAGAATATCTGGATTTTCTGCTGAAGCAATACATCCAGCAACAATGTATGTCTTAAATAATTATATTGCTATTGGAACACAGTTAAGAACAGAAAGGCCAAATAAATCAACTATTCTAGGTGTGTGTGATTATGTTGAAGGTCCAATTGTTAAATTAAAAAATGGTTCTGTTTTATTTGTTGAAAATGAAGAACAAGCAAAAGCAATAGTTAATGAAATTGAAGAAATAATATTTTTAGGTGATATTTTAATTAATTATGGGGATTTTTCAATATTTAACCATATACTTGTTCCACCAGGTTATTGTGAAGAATGGTGGGCTCTTGAATTAGAAAAAGAACTAAAAGATAAATCTGGATATGAAGAATTACTTAAGAATCCAATTAAAACAAAAATAAGTGCTGATAAGGCAATTGAAATATCAAAAAAATTTAAAATACATTTACATCCACGTTATACTTATCATTGGAAGGATATAAATGTGCAGCAATTATACAGTATTCTTGATTGGTTAGTTTATGCTGTAATTAACAAAGATAAAATTATTTTACCTTTAAAATATGATATACAAAAAGATCTTGTTAATGTTGATCCAAAGAGAGTTCTTGAATTATTAGGAGTACCACATAAATTAGTTTCTAATGAATTTGTTGTTATAGAAGGAGATTGGGCAAAAGCATTTGCAGTTAGTCTTGGATTTTATGAAAAAGGATTCGATGTTAATTTAATATTAAAAAAAATAGACGAAAAGAAAAATACATTAGAAAATATAAATAAAATATCTGAAATTAAGTTAAGAGATAAGTCTGGAATATATATTGGTTCTAGAATGGGTAGACCTGAAAAAGCAAAGATGAGAAAAATGATTGGAAGTCCACATGTATTATTCCCTGTTGGAGAAGAGGGAGGAAAATTACGTTGTTTTCAATCAAGCTGTAAAGATGGAAATGTAAATGCAGAATTTTCAATTTTTTATTGTGAAAAATGTAATAAAAAAACAATTTATCCTAGATGTGAAGATTGTGATTCTGAAACAAAAGAATTATGGTTTTGTAATACTTGTGGAGAATTAAAAGAAAAATGTTCTAAAAAAGATTCTGATGATAAAGCACACAAATGTGTAAGATACTTAAAGATAAATCTGAAAATAAATGATTATATGGATAAAGCACTAAAAAGATTAAAAATCCAGGACATTCCTCCATTAATAAAAGGAGTAAGAGGTACAAGCAATAGAAATCATTTTCCTGAAAATCTTGCAAAAGGAATATTGAGAGCAGCTCATAATATTTACATCAACAAGGATGGAACAATAAGATATGATATGACTGAAACCCCAATAACACATTTTAAACCTAAAGAAATAGGAACAAGTATTGAAAAATTACATGAATTAGGATACGAAAAAGATATTTATAGAAATGAATTAATAAATAAAGATCAAATATTAGAATTAAGATGTCAGGACATTATACTTCCTTCATGTCCTGAATCATTAGATGAAGGAGCAGATATTATTTTATTTAGAGTTGCAAATTTCATTGATGATTTATTGACAAAATTTTATGGAGAAAAATCTTTTTATAATTTAAAAGATAAAAGTGATTTAGTGGGACATTTAGTTATTTCAATGAGTCCGCATACAGTTGCAGGTATAATAGGAAGAATAATTGGATTTTCAAAAACTCAGGGATTTTATGCACATCCATTATTGCATTCATCTATGAGAAGAGATTGTATGCAAAAAAATACTTTAATCAATGTGTTTGATGGTTCTAAATGGGAATCTTTACCTATTGGTAATTTTGTAAACCAATTTAATCCAAATAAAGTTGTAGATAATTTTGGAACAAAAATTACAAATATAAATAATTATTCTACTTTATCTTTTAATAAAAAAACAAAAAAATTAGAAATTAAAAAGATAAAAGAAGTTTCAAAACATATTAATACAAAATTGATGAAAATTGAATTTGAGAATGGAAGAGAGCTTGTTTTAACTCCAAATCATAAAATATACATTAAAAATAATAAAGGGGTAGAGAAAAAGCCTGCTTTTTTATTACAAAAAGAAGATTTTGTTATTTCTCCTTATAATTTGAAAATTAAAGAGAAGAATATAGACAATATTGATTTATTGAAATTAGAAATTCCCCATTTAATGATAAGAAAAGAAAATTTGAAATTAAATAAAAACCTAAAAATTAGAAAATTTGATAATTTTATTAGAAGAAATAGCTATCCTTTGTCATTTTTTAAAGAAAATAAGCTAATCTTGCCTAAAAACTGTTTTATTGGAATAAAAAGAGATAATGTTAATTTACCTAGATTTGTTAAACTTTCAAATGATTTATTATATTGTATAGGATTATATATCGCAGAAGGGCATGCAAGGAAAAATATATCAAAAAAAGGATTTTATCAAATAGGGTTTGCTGCAACAGAATCCTTTATAAGAAATAAAATAATAAATACTTTTAAGAAAGAAGTTTCTTTAGAACCATCTTGCTTAACAAAAGAGTCTATAATTTATTCTAGTAAATTACTTTATCATTTATTTGTAAATTATTTTAAATGTGGTATAAATGCAAAAAGTAAATCTATTCCCTCTATATTTTTATCTCTTCCTAAAAAGAGACTAAAATATATTTTACAAGGATATTTTGATGGAGATGGTTCTGTTGGTAATAGAGATAATAGAATATCTTGTGATAGTATTAGTGAAACTCTTCTTGAAAATCTTTACTTTTCATTAGCTAGATTTGGAATTTATATTAAAAAATATAAATACACTAAACAGCCAGGACCAGTAGTTAGAGAATTTTATGAAAGAAAAAATAGAAATATACCTTATTTCAAAATAACTAAACTAACAATCCCAAGTAATTTTACAAAAAAGTTTTATGAAGAAATAAATTTCAGATTACCTAGAAAAAGATTAATCCTTAAACAACTTTCTTTAAGACAACCAAAAGGAACGAAAATAAAATTAGATAAAGATAATGCATATCTTAAAGTAAAATCAATACAATCTTTAGATTCAGAAACTACATATTGTTTGAATGTTGAAGATAATCATAATTTTATTGCAGGAGATATAATTGTTTCTAATTGTGATGGTGATGAAGCAGGTGTTATGTTACTAATGGATGCTTTCCTTAATTTTTCCAGAAATTTATTAGGTAGTCATAGAGGAGCAACACAAGACGAACCTTTAGTTTTAAGTTCAGTTATTGTTCCTTCAGAAGTAGATGATATGGTATTTGATATGGATACTTGCTGGAAGTATCCCTTAGAATTTTACGAAGCTTGTCTTGAATATAAACATCCTTCTGAAATAAAAATAGAAACATTCAAGTCAAGATTAGGAACAGATGCACAATATGAAGGATTAGGATTTACACATCACACTACAGATATTAATTCAGGAGTTAGATGTTCTAGTTATAAGACAATCCCTACAATGCAAGAAAAAGTATTTGGTCAGATGCTACTTGCTGAAAGAATAAGGGCTGTTTCAGAAGTAGATGTTGCTGCATTAATAATTAACAGGCACTTTTTACGTGATATTAAAGGAAATCTGAGAAAGTTTTCACAACAGGAATTTAGATGTGTAAAATGTAATGAAAAATTTAGAAGACCACCATTAAAAGGAAGTTGCACAAAATGTGGAGGAAAAATAATATTTACTGTTTCAGAAGGTTCTGTTACTAAATATTTAGGACCTAGTATTAGTCTTGCTGAAAAGTATGAATTACCTGCATATATAAGACAGGATTTAGAATTAACAAAACAAAGAATAGAAAGTGTTTTTGGAAAAGATAAAGAGAGACAAGAAGGTCTTGGAAGATGGTTTGGATAATATATATTTTAAATTTCAATATTCTTTATATAATTAGAAATTTCTAATTTAGTATGACTGGAATATTTGGCATTGCAAGCTGTGAAAATTGCATTTCTACATTATATTATGGGATAGATTATCACAGCCATTTAGGAACAGAGTATGGCGGTGTTGCATATATAAATGAAAAAGGGAATCACATTAAAAAAATTCATAATATTTCAAATTCTCAATTCAAGTCAAAATTCTTTGATGGTTCTGAAAATATAAAACTGAATTTAGGCATAGGTGTTATATCTGATAAGGATCCGCAGCCACTGAGTTTTGAGAGCAAATTCGGAACATTTTCAGTATGTTATTCAGGATTAATAACAAACAAGAATGAATTGGTAAAGGAGTTGATAAATAAAGGAATATCCTTCAGTGAATTATATGACGGGGATATTAATGGCATAGAAATTATTGCCAATCTGATAAATCAGGGTGATTCTATAACAAGTGGAATAGAAAATATGTTTGATAAAATAAATGGCTCTGTTTCTTTATTATTATTGACAAAAGATGGAATTTATGCTGCCAGAGACAAGAATGGAGTTACACCTTTGGTTATAGGAGAAAAGGATAGTAGTGAAATAGCAATTGCAAGCGAGACATGTTCCTTTCCTAATTTGAATTTTAAAATTAAAAAGTTTATTGAACCTGGAGAGATAATATTTATCAGCAAAAAAGGCATAGAAGTTAAAAAAGAGGCTTACGAGAATAAAAAAATATGCGCATTCTTGTGGATATACACAGGATTTCCTGCTTCTTCTTATGAGGGGGTTAATGTAGAGGAAGCAAGGGAGAATTGCGGAAAGTTTCTGGCTAAAAGGGATAATGTAAATATAGATTTTGTTTCTGGGGTTCCAGATTCAGGGACAGCGCACGCAATTGGATATGCAATGGAATCAGGAAAGCCATTTAGAAGAGCTTTATTAAAATACACCCCTGGTTATGGCAGAAGTTATACTCCACCGTCACAGGAAATTAGGGATAAAATTGCTTTTATGAAGCTGATTGCAAATGATTCTATAATTAATGGCAAAAAATTTGTTTTATGTGAGGATTCTATTGTCAGAGGAACGCAGTTAAAGAATTTTACAATCAGTAAATTAATGGACGGAGGTGCCAAGGAGGTTCATATCAGACCAGCTTGCCCTCCATTGATATTCCCATGCATCTATAATTTATCTACAAGAAGCATTCATGAGCTTGTTGCAAGAAGGGCAATAAGAGTTCTTGAAGGAAGAGATATAGAGGATGTTTCAGAATATATAGACCAGAATTCAGAGAAATATAAAAAAATGGTTGATTGGATTGCTAAAGATATTGGAGTTACATCATTAAAATACCAGTTAATGGATGATATGGTTAAGGCTATAGGGCTGCCAAAAGAAAAATTATGCCTGTACTGCTGGACTGGCAAGAGATTTGATGTTAAAAAAAGCCTGACTGATTATGAAAGTAAAAATGATTTATCTAGTAAGATAAAACAATTCGTTAATAAACTTAAATAAAATTTATAATAAAAAGAATAATATGACAGGCAAAATTAAACAACCCATTAAATGAGTTCTACCAACACCTTTTAATGCAGGCAATACTCCTATTAGTGTTGAAACAATTAATACAGAAAACCCAATACATCCACTTAATACAAAAGATAAAATAATTATTAATACTATTATTGAAATACAAGTCAATTGATAATTTATTCTTGCCATTAATCTTGATGCAAATTTTGCTATTGTTAAAGTTATTATAACTGCAAGGAAAGCAACTATTAGTGAAACTCCAATAAATAAAATTAAATCATTTAGTGTAAATTCTTTTAGTATTTTTGATATTGCAACTATAGATCCATTTCTTGCTTTTTGTATTGTATAATAAGCAACTATCGATAAGAACATTGTAATTGTATCAATTGATCCAATAAGAATAAGCCAAGATCTTTTAGACCATTCTTTTGAAAAAGAAGATGCAACAATTGCTGCCTGTCCGCTTCCTACACCTGGAAGCAAACCAACAAAACTACTTGCAATAACACCAGAACCAATTGATTTTATTATTTCTTTTTTTGATAAAATATCTGATTTTATTTCTTGTTTAGGTATATTCACTTTATCTTTTAAACTTAGTATAATTGTACTAGTACCAAATAAACCAGATAATAATGGAAATAATTGATTTTTCATTGGTAAATTTAAACTAATTATACCAAAAACCCCTGCAAGCATGAAGAATACAAATGCCCAATATTTCTTTTCATCCCTTATTATTAAATATAATGAAATAATAATTAAGATGTAAGCAATATAATTATTTATTATACTATATATTAAAGGTATTATAAAAATTAGTAAAGGCACTAATAAAATAACTGTTATTAATCCAAATAAACTTCCAATTATAGTTAATTTTACTGCTTCATACCCTCTTCCTTCCAATAATAATGAATGTCCAGGCAAAACTGCAAGTGCTGTTGATTCTTCTGGAGCACCAAGAAATATTGAGGGTATTGCATTTGTAAATGTGTGTAAGATAGACATTGAAATAATAAATACACTTATTATTGTTGCATTTGTAATTGATAATAAAAAAGACGCACTTGATATAACCATTACACTTACTAAATTTAAATGCACTCCTGGAGTTAAGCCTGTAATTATTCCTGCAACACATCCAATTAAGATAGCAATATAAATCTCAATCATTTTATTATCCTCTTAGCAATTATTTCTGTCTGACCATCATATTCTGTAACACTACCTTCAACAGAAATCCTAGAATTTTTTTCAAAAGTTAAGTTTCCTTTTTTAAATATAATAACTATTATCTTATCTGAATTTTCTTTTAAATCTAAAATATACAATCCTTTTGTTTCTCTAATATTATCAATCATACCTGATGTTTTTACTATCTGGTCCATTAATCTATAATCAATATCCTTTATTGGTGTTTCTTCTAATTCACTAAATTCTCCAAATATAAGAAGACAGAAAACCCCTAATATACTTAACAACAAGCAAATATTGAATAATTTAGTGTTGTCCATAGGCAAATAGATAGCTTTATATTTTATATTAATTTATTCTTTTTTATGGATAGATTTGAATTAGTAAAAAGAAATACTACAGAAATTATAGAAGAGAATGAACTAAAAGAATTACTTACAAAAAAGAAAAATCCATCTATTTATTGGGGCACAGCACCAACATCAAGTCCTCATGTTGGTTATTTTTTACCTATGTTAAAAATATCAGATTTCCTTAAGGCAGGATTTAAAGTTAAAATCTTACTTGCAGATATTCATGCAGCACTTGATAATACTCCTTGGAATGTGCTTGAAAAGAGATACAAATATTATGAAAAAGTAATTCCTTTAATTATTCAAGCAATAGGAGTTGATATTAAAAATCTTGAAATAATAAAAGGTAGTGACTTTCAATTAAAGCCAGAGTATATGTTTGATGTGTTACAAATGTCTTCTTATGTTTCTGTAAGAGATGCTAATAAAGCTGCATCTGAGGTTGTTAAAATGGGAGACAATCCAAAACTTTCAGGATTAATATATCCTATAATGCAGGCTTTGGATGAACAATACTTGGAAGCAGATGCTCAATTAGGTGGGACAGACCAAAGAAAAATAATGGTTCTTGCACGAGAAAATTTACCTAAACTACTATATAAACCAAGGATTGAAATAATGAACCCTTTAGTTCAAGGATTAATTGGAAAGAAAATGTCATCTTCTGATGCAAAATCAAAAATAGATTTATTAGATAGTGAAGATGAAGTTAAAAAGAAATTAAATAATGCAGAATGTGTTTCAGGGGATCCAGATAATGGAATAATGGCATTTTTAAAATATGTTATAATGATAATAAAACAAGATAATAATGAAAAATTTGTTATTAAAAGAGATAAAAAATATGGTGGAAATTTATCATTTTCAACTTATAAAGAAATAGAAGATAAATTTGTAAAGAAAGAAATTCATCCACAAGATCTTAAGACAGCAGTTGCAGAAGAGATTAATTCATTATTAACTATTTTCAGAAAGAATAAAGTTATTCTTGAAAAACTTGCAAAAGAAGCATATCCAGCAAATGAAAATTATTAAAATAAAATATTCTAAAGGAAGTTTGGGAAAAAATAATGGAACAGAGAGTGCACCAAATGAAATTTTAAAAGAATTAAAGAATATCTGGTTGAACGAATCTTTTAAAGAATTAAAATTTACTTCTGAGGATTCTGATATTAAAAATATTAAAGAAGGAGATATTTATCTTGGAGGTGACCATAGTATTACAGAACCAATTATTAAAAAGATTTCAAAAAATTCAAAGAATTTTGGCTTGATTGTTTTTGATGCACATCCTGATGTGTACAAGGAATTTGAATTTCCTACACATGGAGATTGGTTATATCATCTTATTGAAGAAGGAATAGTTAAAAAAGAAAATATTATTCTTATAGGAATAAGAAATCCTGATATAAAAGAAATTGATTATTTAGAAAAGAATAATATTAAATTTTATACTGCAAAAGAACTTTATCTTGACAGAGAAAATATATGTAATCTTATAATGGAAAAAGCAAGAAACTTTGATCATATTCATATAAGTGTGGATATTGATTCTTTAGATCCTTCAATAGCACCAGGAACAGGATATTTAGAACCTGCAGGATTATCTGCAAGAGAATTATTATACTATATACAAAGATTGAGTTTTGTAAAAAATAAAAAGACATTTGATCTTGTTGAAGTAAATCCACTAAAAGATACAAATAATATTACAGTAAAAACTGCAGCAAAAATAGTTGGAGAATTTTTATGAGATTATTTATTGCAGCTCCACTTCCTGATGAAATAAAGGATTATTTGTTTGAACTGGAAAAGGAAATTTCAAAATTACCTGCAAAATTCAAGCTAGTTTCAAAGAAAAATTTACATTTGACGCTCAAATTTATTCCTGAAGCAGATGAAAAACAGATAGAAGAAATCAGATCAAGATTAAAAACCATAAAATTCAATTCTTTTAAGATTTCTCTTACTGAAAAAGGTTTATTTCCAATTGAAGGAAAAGCTAAGGTTATATGGATAGGTCTTGAATCAGATAATAGATTAATTGAATTACAGCAAAGAATAGATGAAAAATTACTTGATATATTTTCTGATAATCAGGAATTTAAATCTCATATTACTCTTGGAAGAATAAAGTATATAAAAAACCAGGAGAAATTTGATGAAGAACTAAATAAAATTAAAATTTCTAAGCTTAAATCAGAAATTAAGGAATTTGGACTTTTTAACAGCACTTTAACAAAAGATGGACCTATTTATAATTTGATAGAGAGATATAAACTAAACTCATAAATAGATTTATAAAATACTATTTTTCTTTAATTTATGGATAAACTTTATAATTTACTTAAACAAGCTAAAAAGAATATACTTAAGGATAAAATAGAAGTTTTATTTGGTGCTTTTGTAATGGCTGGAGTTATTACCCTTACTTCAATATGTACTTGTACTTGCAAGGGAGTATATAATATTTATAATAATAGAAAGGAAATTTCAGAACAATTTTATATAATAGTAGATAAAAATAGAGATGGATATATTGAAGAACAAGAATTAGAAAGTTTAATGAAGGATTTTAATATTAAAACAGATTATCTAAAAGATTTTAATTATATTCTTCTTCTATAACTTTTTTAATTTCAGAAGCTTTTTTAGGTCCTAATTTCTCAACTTTTTGTAAATCCTTTTCATCTGTATTTATTATGTTTTTAACACTCTTAAATTCTTTTAGCAATGATTTTGCAAGTGTTGGTCCTATACCTGGAAAACTTTCTATTATTAATTCCTGTCTCTCTTTTAGTGTTAATGGCTTTCTTTTTTTAAGTAGAGGAATAGTTGGTTTTCCTCTTTCAAGTCTTTTTAGTATACCTTCAATCAAAGAACAAGTATCATTTACATTTCTAGTATAAATTGTAGGTATTTGATAATCAATTGCTATTGATGCAAGCATACCACGAATAGCATTAGGATGCACATTTCTTAATGAATAAATATTTTCTTCACCTTCTATTATTAACAAAGGAATATCAAAATTTTCTTTTAATAATATTAATTGTTCTATTAGTCTTCCATCTATCATAGAGTTTATGAAATCTTGCTGAGTTTTTCTCTCTATTCCAATATAACCAATGATTAAATCTGCTGTGATTAATTGTCTTATATCAAATTTTACTTTTCTCTTTGATAATTCCCTTATAATTTCACGTTCTCTATGATCTATTATTAACATTTTAAAAATTTCCTAGTTTAGATTGCTTTGGTTCTTCTTGCATTGCATAAAGTGTTTTTTTCATTGTTCTTTCCTTGCTTTTAGCTGCCCAGTAATAAGATTCATCTCTTGTTTTTTTAGTTATTAAAAATATAATTTTCCCTTTTATCAATCTTCCAACTCTTCCCCGTCGCTGAATCATTCTTATTTCTGAAGGTACACTCTCATAAAAAATTGCCATATCTGCTCCCCCTTTAATATCAAGTCCCTCTTCAGAAATACTTGTTCCAATTAAAACATTATATAATCCTTCTTCAAAGTCCCTTATTCTTTTAATCTGCTCTTTTTGAGTCAACCCTTCTTTTTGCCCAACAAGTATGACTGGTTTTATCAAACCATCATTAATTTCCTTGTAAATTTCATCAATAGTATTTCTAAAATTTGCAAATACAATTATTTTTGCCTCTTTATTTTTTTCAAGTTCAGATTGTACTATTTCTTTTAATTTCTGCATTTTTGGATGCTTGCTTTCATTAAAATCAAGACAATATTGCATAGCTTTTTTTATTCTTGTATCATTAACTATAGTTCTTGCTGCTTTACTCTTATCATCTTCTAATTTATCCCAATATTGCATTAATTGCTTTATTCCCTGTGTTTCTATAAGTTCGAGTGCGTGTGATAGTTTTAGTAATTGCGCTGTTAAAGAAACACCCCAGAAAGCCATTTTATTACCTTTCATTATTGATTTTCTAAATTGAAATTGAAGAGCAAGTAAATCTTTTTTATTAAAGAATTTTTTATTTGGAATTATCCTTCTTAATTCATTTATTTTTTCATCCATCATTAATTTTATCATATCCTTAATTTTATTGAATTCTTCTGGTAAATTTACTTTAACCCACTCAATTTCTTTTTCTTGAATATAATCCTTAACATCATCATCTGTCTCTGTTCTTATTTCAATAGTGTCTAAAAATAAATTATTTTTTATCTCATCTATTTTTTCTTTTGTACTTCCTGGAGAAGCTGTTAGAGCAAGAATTCTTTTATTAACTGCATTTTCATTGTAATTTTTTGCTACAAAAGTGCTTGCATACTTCATTCTTGATCTGTGAGCTTCATCAAGAACAAGAAGAGAAATATTTTCCAATGAAATTCTGCTATTTATTATATCAGATTCAATTGTTTGTGGTGTTGCTATTATTATTTTTCCATTATTCCATAATTCTGATCTTTTTTTTGGGTTTGTTGCTCCAGTGTATAATATTATTTCATTACTATCTATACTAAAGAATTCACCAAATGATTTTACATGCTGTGCACATAATGGTTTTGTAGGACAGCATATCAGTATTTTTGATTCAGGATATAAACTAAGCCTGTTTTCTGCTAATAATAAAGCTATTGCAGTTTTTCCAATTCCTGTAGGTAGTACAACTAGAGTATTATGCTTCTTTGCTGTCTCAAATATCTTTGTTTGATATTCCCTTGGTGTAAATTTAACTATACCCATTTTCAGTTTATATTAAAAAGCTTTATAAATATAATATCTATTACTCATTATGAAAAAGGTTGGTGAACTTAAAAAACATATCTATTTATGCAATTCTCACGAGGAACGTTTATTGAATGAACTTGAAGCACTAAATGTCAGAAGAAAGATTAATTTAGTCACAAAAAAACAATATAAAAAACAAATTAATGGATTACTAAAGGGAAGACCGGTTGAAGACTGGCTTAATTATTATAAAGAATATAAAAGTGGATGTTTTAAGGCAATTAATGAATATAATTCTGACAAGAATTTTAGAATGTTTTTATTTATTTTTTTGGTATTTTTGCTTGTATTGCCTTTTGGACTGAATTATACTGGATTTAGTGTAAGCAATCCAAATTTGGTGTTAGTTGATAAAGTTGTTTCTTCAAATGCTTATATGTTATTAGATGGAGTTGCAAAACCAATACCTTTGCAGACAGAATTTATGGATGGAAGATATGTTTATAATATTCATTCTATTGAAATACTATTAAATACTAAAAAACTAGAAATAATAGATAATAATCAAGTAGTATTTTCAAAAGATATAAAATGATTAAATTATTTGGAATTTTAGATATAATTACAGGAATAATTTTAATTTTATTGTTTTATTTCAATATAACCTTTGCCTGGGTTTTTCTTATTTATTTTTTAATAAAGGCCCTTATATTTTTTTCATTGATTAGTATCGTTGATATAATTGCTTCATTAATTTTTATTCTGGCTTTATTTAATATTCATAATGTTTTTACAATAATTGCTGCAGTATGGATAATTCAGTAAGGTATTTTTAGCTTATTATGATAATTAAGATTTATAAAATTTTAGTTTTTCAAATATTGATTTATTATAATTTAAAATATTATTTATTTTACTTGGTTTTTGTTTTGCTAAAAATTCCATAAACCCCTTCCCTTTTATTCCATTAACAACTACATCTATTGGACCTTCCCAATAATTTATGTTTCCAAAATTTACTTCACACTCTTTTAGTATTGGTTTAGTTTTAATATCAAAATTTCCAATCTTAATATTCCATTCAAGATTATATTGTAAGCCTGTTTTTTCACTCTTCCATATATTATTTATAAGGGTAAATTCTGCTTCAAGATGTTCTTGTTTATTATTTGGATATGTAACACTGGCCATTTTTTTACCTTTGTAATCGAAACAAACTATTTCAGTATTATTTGGTAATTGAATTGAAAACCATAACCATGAATCTTTCATAAATCCTTGTTCTGACCATTGCTTGTCATGCCATATTTTCCCCCTTACATAATCATTTCCAATATAACCAATGGCTTTCATATTTGTATAAGAATAATAGTATGTTGATTTTGTTCCAAGATCAATATAACCATTTCCTCCTTCTAACAAAGGTTTCTTTTTTGATTCTAATAATAAATCGAAGTATCTTGTTTTGATTTTTAAGTCCTTATCATATCTTGCTATTTCATAATTTACAAAATTCTTTCTCAATGGATAAAAATAATTAATAAATAAATCTTTTTTCTTATAACTATCTTCTGATACAATTACAATTGGTAAAATTTCTTTTTTTATCTCTTTTGTTGTTAGATTAAACAATAAAGAGTGTGAAAAATAAACTGTTTTAGATGGTAATCTTAAAAATTTTAAATTTACTTTTTCTGTATTTGCTTTAAATAAACAAGTCATAATAGCATAATCATTTTTCCCTTTAAGAAATCCATTAAAGTACCACCATTCTATTGCTTGATTATCATGGGGTAATTCATCTCTTGGTAGGATCACTCTCTCTTTCATATTCTCTTTTAGTTGATTGATATAAAAATCTTGTTATCATGGAAATGTTTAAATAATCTTTTAAAAAGAGTTTATTTAAGGGCCCGTAGCTCAGCTTGGTAGGGGCTAATAAAGTCGCCAAAAGCAACTGTCTATGGTTGAAACTCTTAATCAAGAAGGGTTATCAGTTGGCCGCGGGTTCAAATCCCGTCGGGCCCGCTTTTAATTAAATATTTCTCCTGCAACTATAATGATAAGGGTTAATGAGCTAAAAGTATTCTGCTAATATTATAATATATGCTATAAATCCTATTAATAAAAAGAGCAATATAAATAAAAACCAACCAAAATTATAACTTGCTATTTGATCTTGTGTTTTTAAAACAACAGTCTCATTTAATTCTTTTTCTCTTTGTTCTTCTTGTTTTGTTGAATCTTCCCAATTTCTTAATTTTCCAAGTAATCCAAAATACCCACTTGAGCTAAAATGATTAAAAGTACCAATTCTATAAATTAATTTTTTTAGTGGATTATCTAATTTAATCTCTTTCTTTTTTGTTTTATCTTTATCTATTGATTTTAAAAGTAAAATAATAGGCAAAAGAATACAAATTAATATTCCAAATAAAATTGCTAAAGACATACCAATTTGTTCCAAATCCATATTAACCTAACCTCTTATTCATTTTTTCTTCCTTTTTGGATAATCTAAAAATATAGATTTATTTCCAAAAAAACCATAATCCCTATTGAAATTTCTTTTCCACTTTATTCTATCTACATCATCACGAGCCATTTCTCTACCTATCATTCTACCTCTTTCCCTTTCTGCTTCTTCTATTCTTATCCGTTTTAATCGTTCTTGTTCTTCTATTCTTAATCTTCTTTTTTCATTAATTTCTTTTATCCATTTATTAAAAGACTTGTTAGTTACAATAATAACACCTATAAATCCAAATAAAGATAATAAAATTAAGTTAGAAAGAGTTATATTCAAAAATAATCCGATAATAAAAGTTATAATTGCAAATCCAATAGCCCATTTTAAATTACTTGTTATTTTTACTTTGTGTTCTTGTTCTAATTTCATTTTTCTATAAATGTATTTTTAACCCTTTTAGATACAAAAAGATAATATGTCCAAATAACTAAGAAAAATAAAGAACTATAACCAACTGCATTAAAATATTCTATCCAAGGAGTTATAGAAAGTAAATAAAGGGGGAAAACCCATAAACTAATAACAGCCATTTCTTTAAATAACTTTTTTCTCTTATACATTAAATAGATAACATATAGCTGGAAGATAAAGAAGATTATATAAAATATCGAATAAGTTACTATATAATATAAATAAACTAAAGAAATTAAAAAAAGTCCTAAAACAAATAAAAATAACCAACCATCAATTTCTTTTTTATCTTGTTTATACTTTTTAATAGCTCCTTTCTTTCCTATCTCTTTAATAGCTTCTAACATTTCACCCATATTAATATAATCAATTTATCATTTATAATCATTTCGAAATTAGGCATATACTAAACCTTTAGAAATAGGTCTATCACAAAATAAAAAAATCACCCCTTTTATTTTTATAAGAATTCTCTTATTTTTTCTATATTTTCTGCTACTTTGTTGCCACTGTCAGTAAGTTTTATGGTCTTTATTCTCCCCATTTTTTCAAAACTAACAAGCTTTGACTTTTCCATTTCCTGTAGTATCTTTACTGCATGTGAATACGTGCAATCTACTTCTTTAGCTAGCACAGACCCATAACGGTTTTTTCCTCCCTTTCTGAGAGCCATTAAGATCATAGCTGGCTTACGTCTGAAAAAAACTTCAAATATTTCTCGCTTTTTTATCAACTAAACCCCCCCTATATTGTATTATATATTTTTTAATTTATATTATCTAATATACTATATAAATGTTTTGTATAAATTGTTTTATCAGAAAGATTTAAAAAGAAATTTCAATATTTAAGCCTATGCTCGATATAAAACTAATAAGAGAGAATCCTTCTTTAGTAAAAGAGAATATAAAAAAGAAATTTCAGTTAGATAAGCTCCCTTTGGTTGATAAAGTGCTTAAACTTGATGAAGAATGGCGTAAAGTCAAGCAGGAAGCAGATGATTTAAGGCATGAAAGGAACACAATTTCTGATAAAATCAATGAAGAAAAGAAAAAAGGTCATGATATATCACAAATAGTAAAAAAAGTCAAGGAAATACCTCAAAAGATAAGTGAATTTGGAGAAAAAGAAAAAAAAATAGAACAGGAAATAAAGGAAATTCTTTTGCAACTTCCAAATATTATGTCTAAAAATACTCCTATTGGAAAGGATGAATCACAAAATAAAGAAATAAAAAAATCTGGGAAAATTATAAAATTTAAATTTCCTGTTAAAACTCATGTTGAACTTCTTGAAAAACTAAAATTAGTTGATTTTGATTCTTCTTCAAGAGTTTCAGGCAATGGATTTTATTATTTGAAAAATGAACTTGCATTATTAAATCAGGCATTAATAAGATTTGCAATAGATTTTATGAAATCAAAAGGTTATGATTACATAGAAACACCATTAATGCTTCATGAAAAAGAAATATTTGCATCAATGGATAGAAAAGCAATTGAACAATCTGTTTATTCAATTAAAGATGAGGATTTAAATTTAATTGGAACTTCAGAACAGGCGTTATTAGCAATGCATACAGGACACACATTTAATGAGTCAGAATTACCAAAAAAATATTTTTCATATTCAATGTGTTTCAGGAAGGAACTTGGGGCACATGGAATTAATGAAAAAGGGTTATGGAGAACACATCAATTTAATAAAGTAGAACAATTTATTTTTTGCAAGCCAGAAGATTCAGAGAAATTATACAATGAATTATTGAAAAATTCTGAAGAAATATTAAAGAAATTGGAATTATCTTACAGAGTTCTTGAGATTTGTTCAGGAGATTTGGCTGATTGGAAATATAGAAGTGCTGATTTGGAAGTTTACAGGCCAACAACAAAAGGATATGGAGAAGTTGTTTCTTTAAGTAATTGTACTGATTACCAGGCAAGAAAATTAGATATAAAATGTGTTGATAATAAAAATAATAGAATGATAGTGCATACTTTAAATGATACTGCACTTGCAACATCAAGAATAATTGTTGCAATAATAGAAAATAATCAGCAGAAAGATGGATCAATTAAAATACCAAAAGTATTATGGAAATATACTGGTTTTAAGGAGATAAAACCAAAGGAGGGAAAAAATGTCAAAAGAAGAAGGAGATGAAGATATTTACGAAGAGAAAGATGCAGAAGCTTTAAAAGAAGGCGATGAAATTTCTGAAGCTGAAGAAGGTATTATGGAAGGACAGAATGAAGATTTAACAAAGTGTGCTGTCTGCGGAAAAATAATTCCTGCATCTGAAAGTCCAATTGAACTTGAGATAGATGGAGAACATTATTTTTTCTGTTCTACTGAGCATGCTGAAGCATTTAAGAAACAACATCAAAAATGAAGAATGATGAGTGTATAATTTCTCTTGTTTTAAAAAGTGGTTGGAAGCAAGTTTATAAGAAAGATAAGAAAAATTGGGTTCAAATTACAAATGGAAGAGTCCGTAAAATGACTGCAGAGCAGTTATTATCTCACATCCTTCCAGTAATTGCCTGGAATAAAGAAGGTATTAAATATAGAAAAGGTTCTAAATTAATTGTAAAAGTCAAGAAAAAATGAAGATATTTGCTGCAGGAGATATACATGGAGATACTAAATTAGCAAATGAACTTGCTAAAAAAGCTTCTAAAGAAAAAGTAGATCTAGTTGTTTTATGTGGTGATTTAACAATGGGTGAAATATCCACAAAGGGAATTATAGGTCCATTTGTAAAAAATAAATTAAAAGTTGTTTTAGTTCCTGGAAATCATGAGACTATTGCAACAGCGGATTTCTTGGCTGAATTATATAATGTGACTAATCTTCATGGTTATTATATTAAATACAAAGATATAGGATTATTTGGTTGTGGTGGTGCAAATATTGGAATGTCACAATTAAGTGAATCAGAAATTTTTAATTCATTAAAACAGGGATTTGATGGATTAAAAGGTATGAAGAAAAAAATAATGGTTACACATGTTCATCCTTCTGGAACTATAATGGAAAAATTTTCAAATATTTTTCCTGGAAGTAAAGGAATAAGAAAAGCTGTTGAAACATTCAAGCCAGATTTTTTGCTTTGTTCTCATGTGCATGAAGCTGAGGGTCTTGAAGAAAAATTAGGAAATACAAGAGTTATTAATGTTGGAAGAAAAGGAAAAATTATTGAGATTTAAAAACTTTTAAATAGTTTACTTTTTAAAGCGATTTATGACAACGCTGATAATTTGTGAAAAACCATCTGTAGCCCTAAAAATAGCTACAGCTTTATCTGATAATAAATTAGATAAAAAAGTAATAAACAAAGTCAGTTATTATGAAATAGAACACAAAAATAAAAAGATAATTGTTGTTTGTGCTGTTGGTCATTTATATACTGTAACTGAAAAAGACAAGAAAGCGTGGACTTATCCTATTTTTAATACAGAATGGAAACCCACTTATGAAGTATCAAAATCAGCTTCTTTTACAAAACCTTATTTAGATTTAATAAAAAAAGTTGCAGTAAAAGCAGATGATTATATTGTTGCTTGTGATTGGGATGTTGAAGGAGAAGTAATTGGTTATAATATTTTAAAATATCTTTGTAAAAAAGAAGATGCAAAAAGAATGCAGTATTCAACTACAACTGCAGAAGATTTATTAAATTCATATGAACATGTTTCTCCTCATATTGATAAAAAATTAGTAGATTCAGGATTAACAAGACACGTTCTTGATTGGCTTTTTGGAATTAATATTTCAAGAGCATTAACACTTTCAATAAAACATGCAACAAATATGTTTAAGGTAATGAGTTCAGGTAGAGTACAAGGACCATCATTATATTTATTATATAAAAGAGAAAAAGATATTTCTAAATTTAAACCAGTACCTTTTTGGGAGATTTCACTGCAAGGAACTTTAAGTAATAATAAGATAGAAGCATTTGATAAAAAAAATCCATTCAAAGATAAAAAAACAGCTGATTCAGTAATAAAAAATACTAAAAATAAAAAAGCTTTTATTTCAAAGATTACAAAAAAAGAATTCAAGCAAGAACCATTATTACCTTTTGATTTAACAAGTTTACAATTAGAAGCTTACAGATCACTTGGATTATCTCCAAGAATAACTTTAGAATTAGCGCAGATGTTATATACAAATTCTTATATTTCATATCCTAGAACAAGCTCTCAAAAATTACCCCCATCAATAGATTATAAAAAAATACTAAATAAATTATCAAAAAAATTCCCTGAAGAAACATCATTTTTATTAAAAAAGACATTAAAACCAACTGAAGGAAGTAAAACAGATCCAGCACATCCTGCAATTTATCCTACAGGAGAGTTACCTAAAAGTTTAGAAGGTAAAGCAAGTTCGTTATATGAATTAATTGTTAGAAGATTCTTTGTTTGTTTTGGAGATCCTGCGACAAGAGAGACAGCAACTTATGAAATAGATTGCAATGGAGAATTATTTGAATTAAAAGGAACTGTAACTAAAATTCCTGGATGGCATATACTATATGGAAAATTTGCTAAATTTAAGGATGAAGAGTTACCAAAAGCAAAAGAGAAAGATGAAATTAAAACTCCAAAAACAATTTTATATGATAAAGAAACACAGCCACCAAAAAGATATACAGAAGCTTCTTTAATTAAAGAATTAGAAAAAGAAAATCTTGGAACTAAAGCAACAAGAGCAGAGATTATATCTACTTTATATGACAGAAATTATGTAAGAGAAAAAAATATCCAAGTAACTAATTTAGGAATGAAAACCATTGAAACTTTAGAAAAATACTGTCCTGAAATTCTTGATGAAAATTTAACAAGAAAATTTGAAGAAGATATGGAAGCAATAAGAGAAGGAAAATACAAATCTGAAAAAGTTCTTGATGATGCTAAAAAAGAGCTTACAAAAATATTTGAACATTTCAAGAAGAATGAAATTAAAATTGGTAAATCATTAGCTGAAGCAACAATAGAAACAAGAACAGAGGAAAATACACTTGGTTTATGCCCAAAATGCAAAGAAGGAAATTTAATGATTAAAAAAGGTAAATTTGGATTCTTTGCTGCTTGTTCAAAATATCCTGATTGTGATATTACACTTAAATTACCTAAGGGATTAATTAAAAATACTAAAAAAATATGTGATAAATGCAATTATCCTATTATCAATGTTATAAGAAAAGGCAAAAGACCACAAGAAATTTGTCTTAATCCTGAATGTCCTTCTAAAAAACTAGATGATAAAATAGAAAAGGAAATAAAAAATTTTGAATCTGGAAAAATAAAGAAAAAATGTCCTAAATGTGGTTCTGATTTGGTTGTAAGAACAAGTTTTTATGGTAAATTCTTGGCTTGTCCAGGTTATCCAAAATGTAGATATATTGAAAGCATAGGAAAAGAAGATAAAAAATCATAATGATTTATTTATAAATCTCTTTGCTGATTCCAAACCCTTAAATTTTCTAGAGAAAGCAATTCCAGGTATCTTCTCATAAGCCATATTAAAAACTTCTATTCTTCTTTTTTGATCTTGAATTTCTTTTATGTAACACATATAAGCATCGGTAATTATATTAAGATGATCACAATTCTTTTTAATAAAATAATCTTCAAACCATTTATCTTTATAAGACAATCTTGGATTAAGACGCATTGCAACAGAAAAATCTTTATTTGAGTAATGTATATTTAATGATTGATCTAATTCTATATTAACAGAGGTTTTATCATTTTTTAACTCTTCTGCTTTTTTATATGGATCTTCAAGCCATAGTCCTTCTGATTCTATTCTTTCTTTTGCTTCTTTTTCTATTTTTGCTCTTATGAATTTTGAACCGATTGGAGTTATCATACCTACAACAATATTAAATAAAGTTGTATTTGGTCCAGAAAAAATTTTATGTATTACATTACCTTCTTTGTTATATATTATATGTGGATGATGAAATATCATTGAATCTTCGTATTTTAAATCTCCAATAGTGAATTTTGTCTCTTCTAATAATGGATACGGCTCTCTGTGAGCTGAAAATGCAGTTATAGCATCTTTTCCTAATACTTCTAATAACTTAGCTGATATGTTTGTATTTGTTTTAAATTCAGGAACTCTATAATATCCTTTTATCTTCATCACTTCTGTAATGAAATTTATTTTTTCCTGTCCCGGAACTGATTCATCATTGAATAATTTTATACCTTCTTCTATTATTATTCCATCCAAATCTAAACTTAAGGATTGAGGTATTTTTTTAAAATCCTCCATTGACATAAGGGGCTGTATATATACCATTTATAATTTAATATTACTTAATTTAAAAGAATTATTGTTAAAGAATATAGAAATCAAACTAAATGAATCCCTTCTTCACTAACTCTGAAAAATCTTGATTGGTAATTTAATAACAGGTTTTTAAGATAATCATTTAAAGAGCTAATTATTCTTATAATAATGGGAACAAATGATTTAGTAGATCAAGTAATAAGAAATTCAGATATAATTCTTATTGTAATAGACGCAAGAATGATTAATCAAAGCATAAATAAATTCATAGCAGATAAAATAAAAAAATACAGAAAAAGATATATGTATGTAATAAATAAAATTGATTTAATTTCCAAACAGGAACAAAATAAAATAAATTTAGAAAATTCAATTGAGATAAGCGCAAGAAATAAAATTAGCACTGTAAGATTACTTAATAAAATAAGGGAGTTGGCAAAAGGAAAACCTATTACAGTTGGGGTAGTAGGATTCCCAAATACAGGAAAATCAACATTAATTAATGTATTAAAAGGAAGGAAAAGCGCAGGAACTAGCCCTATTAGCGGATATACAAAAGGTTTGCAAAATATAAGGATAACTAAAGATATAATGATAATAGATACTCCCGGAGTTTTACATTATACTAATGATGTAGACTTGCTTGCTCTTGGAGTTTTAAATGTAGAGTCTCTTAAATATCCAGAAGTGTCTGCTGTTAAACTAATTGAATTACTAGATGGAAAAATAGAAGCTTACTTTGGAGTGGAAAGGAAAGAAGATTCATTCGAAATTTTAGATGATATTGCTATTAAGAGAAATATTCTTAAGAAAGGCGGAGTGCCAGATACTAACCGGATGGCAATTGAAATAATAAGATTATGCCAAAAAGGAAAAATTAGATTTAATAAATAAAATATCTAGACTAAATGAATCCCTTCTTCACTAACTCTGAAAAATCTTGATTTATTTTCTTTCTTGAATATAATCTGCCTTGGATCTTTTTTTAATTCTATTAATTGATCTGCAAATTCTAAAGAAATATTTCCACCAACCATTATTGTTTCATTAGTTACTGGATTCTCATATACTTGATTTAAGATTAATACTGGAACTGTTGAACTTAAATCCTTTAGTGCTCTATATTGTGAAGCAAGCATTCTGTTTGCCAAATCTGGCTTTGATTTTACCAACATTCTATAATGGTTTCCTATTGTATCAACAACAACTAAAGAAATATTATTTTTTATTTTATAAAAACCATTTATCTGCATCTGCTGCTCTTTAAAGTTTGATACTCTATTTAATAATAAATTATCTAATAATTTTTTATCTTTTGATAACTGAATAAATCTATCAATAGAAAAAGTTTGTTCTGTATCCATAAATAGTACTTTTTTATTCTCTTTTAAATAATCTATAGCACTAATCATAGCCATAGTAGTCTTTCCAGAACCTGGAGGACCATAAATAGTTGAAATATTATTGTTTAGATCAAATAATTTTGGCATATTAATAGATATTTTATTGTTTTATATATATTTATATCATATTCTAGATATATCTTTTAATACCTATTTTTATCTAAATAAATGTTTATAAATAAAATGATCTTAAATAAAAGATGGGATACAATATATATTCAACAAGAGAAGAATATGATTGTTCTAAGGGTTTAAGTGCATTAAAACAAACATTTGATTCTTTACAATGTAGTATGACTGCATGTGGAGGAAATAAAAAAAGTCTTGATAATATTTGTAGGTCATGTGAAAATTATATTAATAATGCCTTATTAAGAGATGCGGCAAGTATGGAATAATATATTTTCTAAAATCTAAAATAGAAATCTTTATATATAAGTTGTGTATACACAGTTGTATACACAATGAAAGATATATTTGACTCAAAGGTTTTGTGTGATAAATGTAATACTCTAACTAATAAGAAGATTATGATAAAAGATGGATTTAATATGCGTGTTCTTGAATGCCCAAAATGTGGCAATATAATACCCCATCCTGTTGATATAGAAAAATACAATGAATTCAGCAAGATAAGAAAAAAGCAATTTAATGTTAAGTTAAGAATGGTTGGAAATTCTTATACTGTTTCAATTCCAAGAGAGATAATTGATTTCTTTGAAGAAGCTGAAGATCCTTTTAAAGATATTGATAAAAGAATGAAAGAAGATATGGAAAGGATGAGCAGAATGGTTACTTTAGCATTTGAAGAATCAAATAGATTATCATTAAACTTTGGAAATTTTGATAGAACAATAGAAAATAATAATAATGGAGTTCGTACTATCATAAAGGAAAAATCAGAAACAAAACCATTAAATATGAATAATGGAAAGGGATTTGTTTCAAGGAAAATAAAATTAATAAGAAATATTAAAAATAATGAAGAGGAAATAGAAGATGAGTGAAGTTAAATTAAAGGTAATGGAAGCTTTGCAGGAAGAAGCATACAAAGGAATTGTAAGAATTGATTCTCAGACAATGAAAGAGATTGGAGTTCATGTTGGAGATATTATTGAAATTGAAGGTCAAAGAAAAACAGTTGGTATTGTTGATAGAGCTTATCCAACAGATATTGGCCAGTCAGTAATAAGAATGGATGGTATTTTAAGAAAAAATGCAAAGATTGGAATTGGAGAGATTGTAAAGATAAAAAAAGCAGATGTCAAGGAAGCAAAATCTGTTGTAATAGCACCAGCACAAACTGGAATCATGGTTCAGGCTGACCCAGAAGTTTTTAAAAATGGTTTACTTGGAAAAGCTGTTGTAAAGGGAGATATAATTTCTTTAGGTGGAAGTGCACGTAGAAGAAGAACATTTTCAGGAAGTCCATTTGAAGATATTTTTGATGTTTTTGAGCAGGGTTTTATGGGAAATTTTGGCTTTGGAGGATTAAAATTTGTTGTTGTTAATACTACTCCAAAGGATTCTGTTATTATAACTGAAAATACCCAGTTAAAAGTAAATCCCAAGGCAACTGAAGTTCAAGATGAAAAAACTGCTGCTTTTGATGTTACTTATGAGGATGTTGGTGGCTTGGAAGAGGAAGTAAGAAAAGTTAGAGAAATGGTTGAACTGCCATTAAAACATCCTGAATTATTCAAGGCTCTTGGAATTGATCCACCAAAAGGAGTTTTATTATATGGTCCACCAGGATGTGGTAAAACTTTACTCGCAAAGGCAGTTGCAAATGAAACTGAAGCAAACTTTGTTGTTGTTAATGGACCTGAAATTATGAATAAGTTTTATGGTGAATCAGAAAAAAGAGTTCGTGAAATATTTGAAGAGGCAGAGAAGAATGCACCCTCTATAATTTTCATTGATGAAATAGATGCAATAGCACCAAAAAGAGATGAGTCTTATGGTGAAGTTGAAAGAAGAGTTGTTGCAACATTGCTTACTTGCATGGATGGCTTGAAATCACGTGGGAGTGTTGTTGTTATTGGTGCAACTAACAGGCCAAATGCCATAGATCCTGCTTTAAGAAGACCTGGAAGATTTGACAGGGAAATAGTAATAAGAGTTCCTGACAAGAAAGGAAGATTAAATATTTTAAAAATTCATACTAGAAATATGCCACTAACAGATGATGTTAAATTAGATAAATACGCGGAAATAACACACGGCTTTGTTGGCGCTGATGTAGAAGCATTATGCAAGGAAGCTGCAATGAATGTTTTAAGAAAAATTTTGCCAACCTTAAAAATCAAAGAAAATGAAGCACTGCCAAAATCTGTCTTGGAAAAATTAAAAATAACAAGCGAGGATTTTGATTATGCTTTAAAGGTTGTAAGGCCCTCTACAATGCGTGAAGTTCTAGTTGAAACACCAGATGTGCACTGGGATGATATTGGTGGTCTAGAAGAATTAAAACAGGAATTGAAAGAAGCTGTTGAATGGCCATTGAAAAATCCTAAAGCATTTAAAAGACTTGGAATAAGAGCACCAAGAGGAGTATTGCTTTATGGTCCGCCTGGTTCTGGTAAAACAATGATTGCAAAAGCTGTTGCAAATGAATCAGAATCTAATTTTATATTAGTTAAAGGACCTGAATTACTGGATAAATTTGTAGGTGAATCAGAAAAAGGAATTCGTAGGGTTTTTGAAAAAGCAAGACAAGCATCTCCTACCATAATATTCTTTGATGAAATAGATGCACTAGTTCCTAGAAGAGGAATGGACTCATCTGGAACAGGAGTAACTGAAAGAGTTGTTAATTCATTGCTTGCTGAAATGGATGGTCTTGAAGAATTAAATGATGTTGTTGTTTTAGCAGCAACTAACAGACCAGACTTAGTTGATCCTGCACTTTTAAGACCAGGAAGATTTGACAAGATAATTTCAACTACAAATCCTGACAGAGAAGCAAGATTGCAGATATTTAAGATACATACAAACAAGATGCCTCTTGAAAATGATGTTGATTTAAATAAATTAGCTGACATGACAGATGGTTATATGGGTTCTGATATAGAATCTTTATGCAGGGAAGCTGGTTTACTTGCATTAAGAAATGATATTCATGTAGAAAAGATTTCAATGAAATTCTTTGACGAAGCAGTTAATAAAGTAAAGCCAAGTGTATCTGAAAATGATATTAAAACTTACAAAGCTATTGAAGAAATGTACATTAAGAAGGCAAAGTCAGCAACATTAGCACAAGAATCAAGAAGTTATTTTGGATAAAATTAAAATAATTAGTTAAGAAAAATTTCTTTAATATTTTTAAAATTTAAATGGTTTGAATTGTGATGGGTTTGGTTTTAATGGATTAATTGTATAGTTTATATTCTTTGGTTTTCTTTTTTTAACTGCTCTTTTTACTTTTTTAAGTTTTGGTTTAACCTTACTTAATGATTTTGCTACTAACACTTTTTTCTTATGCTTATAACCCCAAACATCCATTGTTGTTTTTGTTTTGTAACTATGCGCTTTTGGATGACATCTACCACATAATAATTCTAAATCATAACTATCTACATTTTTATTTGGTTTTCCTTTTGAATGATGATAATATTTAGTATCTCCTTTCTTAAATTGATATCTACAATGTTCACATTTATTACCGGCTCTTGCATTCACTATTCTTTTAATCTTTTTAGAAATAGAATTTCTTTTTTTTCTTGAACTTATTCCTGTTATAAGATTGTAATTAGGATAATTAGGCATATAATTATAAATATTTCACATATTTAAATGTTTAGAATCTATTTTGTCAGAACAATAGGATTATCAGAAACAATAATTGTATGCTCTGCTTGTGTAACATTTGCTTTTGATCTTTCAACTAACTGCATATACTGCTTAATAACACCCTCTCTTTCGAGTGTGTTTAGAGCCATATTTGCTTTTAATAATCCAAATTCATTTGCTATCCATCTCTTTGCAAATGGAAGGGTTTTATAATTCTCTTTTATGAATTTTAAAATTATCTTTGTATTGCTATCACGAACAGGCTTTTCATTAACTAAACCATAAATTTCAGATGGTTTTCCTTCAATTACAATTCCATCTCCTGTTGTTGCAAAGGGTTCAACAGCAAATATCTGGCCTTCTTTTAATTCAGTATTATTTCCATTATTATAATTAGGTATTGTAAGTCCTGCATGTAGTTGATAACTTGTAATTTCATGACCAGAAAGATTTCTTATAGGACTAAATTGTTTTTTCTTTATAGCAGTTTCAATTGCATTTCCAATATCAGTTATTTTTACACCTGGCTTGAATATTTTTATTACTTCATTCAAAGCTTCGTTGACAGCATTAATCATTTCAGTATATTTTTCAGTTCCAACTTCAACTGTACATGCTGTATCAACAATACTTCCATTAATATGAACACCTAAATCAAGTTTTACTAAATCTCCTTTAATTAATACTCTTGTATCTTTATATCTTGGAGAATCATGAGCTGCAATATAATTACAGGAAACATCAACAGGAAATGCTATCTGACCACCAAGTTCTTTAATTTTATTTTCTACTTTTTCAGCAATTTCAAGAACAGAAGCATTTTCTTTTATTAATAATTTTCCAAATTCTCTTGCTTGTGCTGCAATCTTTCCTACCTTGATATAATCTTCCATCTTATTAAAATTCAGATTAAATTTATAAATCTAATGCAATAGAAAGATTTATATACTATAGCCAACTATAGTTGGATATGGTAACTACAATTCAAATAACAGAAAATCTTCAAGAAAAACTTAATGAAAAAAAGATTTTTGACAGAGAAACTTATGAAGAAGTTATATGGGATTTAATAGAAGATACACAAGAATTATCTAAAGAAACAAAAATAGAACTTACACAATCACGTGAAGAGATAAAACAAGGTAAATTTCATACATTAAAACAAATTAAAAAAGAGTTGAAATTATAGATGTATGAAATAATTTTTTCTGATAAAGCTAAAAAACAACTTGAAAAATTAGAAAGATCTGTTCAAGAGAGAATTATTAAGGCATTAGAAAGAATTAGAATACGTCCAGATTCATATATCAGCAAACTTGTAGGAGATCCAGGTTATAAATTTCGTGTTGGAGATTATCGTTTAATAATTGATGTTAATAAAGAAAGGTTACAAATTCTTGTAATTAAAGTAGGACACCGTAAAAATGTTTATGATTAATCATTTAAAAATCACCTAGTTTTAACTGGCTCTTTTCTTTTAATAAATCTTCTTTTTTATAACCAAATACTTCAAGTATCTTTTCAACAGCAGGAATTATTTGATTATTAACATAATATTCAGTATCATATTCTTTTTCCTTGCATTCTTCAGGAAGTCTCGCACGATCTCTTATCATACCTTTGCCTTCAACTATTATATACCATATTGGAACACCGGAGCTTACAGGATAACCTTTTTCCTGCATTCTACGAGCAACAGCAACATGAGGTCCTATCTGCTCATAATCAGAAATATCCATTTTTAATTGCGTTTGAATCAATAATTCTTCAAGTTTTACTTCTTTTTCTCTTAATCTTTTTATTACACTTAGAGCATATTCAAATGCTTTTTTTGAATCTCCTTTTTCAAGTACTATCTTTAAGACTTCTTTTTGAGTTTCTCTTGCTAATTTGCTCCAATCTCTTCTTACAGTTTCAAATCCACTTATTTTTATATTATCTTTTTCATCTATCATTGCATATTTTTTCTTCGCACCTTTTGAATCTCCAGATTTTTTAGAAACAAATATTGCAGAAGGATAGAAATTTTCGAGACCAAGTTCCATAGGTTTTGGCAAGGTTTTATTAAAATTATTCAAGAAATTCATAGCATCTTCTTTTGTTTTTTCTTTTAATTCTATGCAGCAGCTGTCCGTATCATTGTAAATTACATTGAAATTATTTTTTTCAGCTTCCTTATTTAATGATTTAATATAATCCCTTGCCCAGGCAGTTATTGATGATACACATTCTTTGCTATACCATCTTGCTCCAAAGAAACCCATGTAACCATACATTGCATTTGCAACTGTCTTTAAAGCATAAGACCTTGCTTCAAGTATTGGATTTTTTTCTTCTTTCAACAATTCTCTTATAGTATTTCTTCTTTCAATTAAATCTTTTATAACTAAGGGAATAAAACCTTCATTTTTATTATCAAAATAATAATTTTTTCCTTCTATTTCAGGAGACTTGTTTCCTTTATCTCCAAGAGTTGATGGATCTATATTTTTTACAACTATTAAGCTTGGATAAAGAGATTTGAAATCAAATACAACAAGATTTTTATAAAAACCAGGTTTTGGTTCCATTACAAAAGCACCTTGATAAGTATAATTTCTTCTTTCTGAAATATCTGAATGCATTGGCCTGTTAGGAACAATATTATTTAATTCTTTAGATTTCTTCATTAAAAAGTTTTCAACTAATTGGCCGTAACTCATTCTGCTAACATCAAATACAGGCATTCCAATTACTTTTACTAATTCATGCAAGTTTGGAAGTATTTTCTCAGCTACTTTATAAGTTAAAACAGAATCATGCAAATTGTACTCGCAAATTGTTTTTATTTCTTCATTATCCCACATTCCAGCCATTCTCCATATATCTATATGCTTTTTTCCATCTTTTAGTAATTCATTAGCTACACTATCAAGACTGTAAGAATCTAATTTTAAAGAACCAGCCATTATTTTTTTAATAAACTGTAAAATGTCAATATGCACCATACCTTTTATTTTTACAGTATTGTTAATCCCTCTTGATATTCTTGGAGCACTTCCATCAATTCCAATATCAAAAAGTATACCATATCTATCTGCTCTCTGCATAATATATGGCAGATCAAATCCATCAGAATAATAACCAACAAGATAATCAGGATTTTTTTCAGAAATTATATTTTTTAATTTTATTAATAATTCAGATTCATTTTTTACAAATTCAACATAATCTGGAGCATCATCAAATTTTTTCCAAGTTATTACTTTTTTGAAGTTTTCAGAAAATAATGAGACTGAAATTATCGGATGTGTGCTGTCTTCTATGCTTGAAAAGGAATAAACTTCAATGTCAAATGCAATCATTTTTGGCTTTAATATATCATCACTAAATTGCTTTACAGAACCTTCAATAACAAGGCCAAGATAAGGATCATTTTTCTGTTCTCCTTCAACTTCACACAAAGTTAATGGAGTAATTTCTTTTTCTATAAGATATTTTTTTGGAAATGGAATATCTGTTTCAATTCTTTTTTTAATTCCTAATTCTTTTACTAAATCATTTACAACTGGAATTGTATTCTGGTTATTTACATAAATCTTTATTGCATCAACTTCTTCTTTAAGATATTTTTTCCTTACTAATTCAGTTTTTACAATATAATCCTTACTTTCTTTTAAAGAATCAATTTTTTTCTTAAATTCAGAAGCATTTTCATCTGGAATTGCATAAAAATAAGGTTTTAAAGAATCATCTATAACAACTATTTTCTTTCCATCTTCAGTCTTTCCAAAAATCCTAATTGCATCTTTGTAATCTATATCTATAGGATAAAATTTTATCTTCATCAGTCAGTAAGGGAAAGAAAATTTATAAAACTTCTTCTATTTTTGGCATGAATATAAATGCATTTTTATCATCAAAATAACCACATCTGAAGTTTTCTATTGGTATTCCTGTTCTTTTTGAGAGCATTAAAGTGTAAAAGTAAACCTGGGTTGAAGCATATTTTTCCTCATGAGCTCTTGGCTTGTAATCCCATACCCATATCTTATTATCCTCAATTCTTATTAAATCAATATGACCTGTAAGTATTTTATCTATTTTTAATTCTTTTAGCTCTTTAGGTTGTATCCATACAGGAACTTCAGATGCTATTGTTTTATTATCTTGCTCTAAAAAATGTAATTGCACTTTAGTATGTGGTGTTTTTTCAATGTTCATATTAAGTGCGTTCTTTGCTAATTCACACACTTCATGAATTTTTATATTATGAACAGATAAATTAAGTGCAAAATTCAATTTTGAACCTGATAAACTATTCTTGAAATAGTGATTTGGGCATTCATTAAATGTTTTTTCTAAATATTCATTAAGTAAAGGAAAGTCAGCACATAAAGAATTTGATTTCAAGGTATGTATTCTATACTGATAGTACCAATTATGATCTAAAGATATATGCTTAATCATTAATTTTTACTATTTAATTTGTTTATATAAATTCTTATATAACTAAGTAACTTATAAGTAGTTACAAATAGAAAGGTTTATAAAGAATAACTTATTTGATAAGATATGAAAAAGTCTACATCTAAAAGAGATAAAGAAAAGGCGATAAAAAGTTATTTTATTAGGCAAATTTATGAGGGTTTTCCTGATGGTTCTAAATCTCAAAGACAATTAGTAAAATTTTTCTATGATTTTTTATGGGGAAATGGTCTAAAAATAAAAGTAGAAGATGCAAAAGATGTAAGAATTCATGCAGTATCTCATAAATTATGGGATGAATCTAAAAGAAAAGATTTAATAGATATGTTAACAGAGGATCAAAAAAATCTTTTACAACATGAAGTAGAATATAAGAGAACAGGTTGTGCAGATCACGGTGAAAGGGTTGGAATAATGTTAGATTCACAATATTCTTCAGATCCAGAATTTAGTGAGATATTTGAAGAGATGGTAAAATCCCAAAAATATAAAAACTTAAGCTTTTACTAATTATTTATGGGAGTTAAGCTAGCTGACTTAATAATAAAGAATGATATATCTTTTGAAGAATTGAAAGACAGAAGAATAGCAGTTGATTTTTCAAATGTTGTTTATCAGTTTCTAAGTAATATAAGACAGGCTGATGGAACTCCTTTAATGGATTCTAATGGAAAAATCACTTCACATTTAGTTGGTTTATTTTCAAGAACAGCAAATTTAATGGAAAAAGGAATTAAAATTTGCTATGTATTTGATGGCAAACCTCCATTATTAAAAATAAAAGAAAGAGAAGAAAGAGAACATAGAAAAAGAATTGCAGAATCTAAATTAGAGAAAGCAAGAGAAGAAGAGTCTGAAGAAGATGTTTTAAAATATTCAAAACAGATTGTAAGACTAACACCTGAAATAATGCAGGAATCAAAGGAATTAATAAGTGCTATGGGATTGCCTGTAATACAAGCACCAAGTGAAGCAGAAGCACAAGCTGCTTTTATGTGTGAGCAAGAAGATGTTTTTGCTTGTGGTTCTCAGGATTATGATTCTTTATTATTTAATTCTCCTAAAGTCATACAAAATTTAACTTTATCACAAAAAAGAAGATTACCAAATGGTTCTTTTGTTTGGATTAAACCACAAATTATTGATTTAAAAGAAAATTTAGAACATTTAAAATTAACACCAGACCAATTATTAGTTATAGGTATCTTAATAGGAACTGATTACAATCCTGGAGGTGTAAAGGGAATTGGACCAAAAACAGCTTTAAGATTAGTGCAACAGAATAAAAATTTTGATGATATTTTCAAGGAAGTAAAAGCAGATTTTAATTGGAAGGAAATCTATGCTGTTTTTAAATCAATGCCTATAATGAAAAATTACCAGTTAAAATGGCATCCTGTTGATGAAAAGAAAGTAAGAACTTTATTAATTAATAAGCATAATTTTTCAGAAGAAAGAGTTAATAATACTTTAAAAAAGATATCTAATAAAGACATTGGTGGATTAAATAAGTGGGTTTAAATTGCTCTTAATTCTGCTTGTACTTCATCTTCTAATTTATTTAATTTCTCTAGTTGTTGTAAACAACCACTAATTAATCTCTCTTCCCCTACATATTCTTTAATTAGTCCATCAAGTTCACTAACAATATTTTCTTTTGATAATTTGTTTATATTTGTTATTAGATTTGATAATTTTTTTCTATTATTACTTTCATAACCATTGATTATCCTTATAGTCTCTGTTAATATTCTATTTATTTCTGAAGCTTTTGAAATAAAATTAGCTGATATCTTTTTAATTGTTTGATATCTTGGGTCATTTATTGGAATTACCTGCTTTGTTAATTGATCATAAAGTCTAGCTAAATTCATTGCTTTAAATTGATCTGTTGCTAAATTAATAGATTTATTCAACCCCATACCAATTATATTAAAATTTTCTTTATGTTTTTGTAGTTCACTTGATAATCTTGCATATAAATTTCCTATCTGTCCATATGATTGCTCTGTAACTCCATTTTTAGAAATAAATTCTCTTAAAACCTTTAAGTTCTTTATTATATCTTCTAAATTATTTAATTCTCCCATTTCTATTTTTTCTATTGTTTTTATATTCCCTTTTTCTTTCTCTGCTTCATCTATTACTTTACCTTTTATAGGAGTAATTAATTTCTCTGTCTTAGGTTTTCTTCTTCTTCCAAACCAATTTGAAGCTCCTTCGCCTACTCCACTAAAATCTTTACTTATACCTGTCCATACTTTATATAAGAAATAATACAATGCAGCTAGTACAAAAAATACCCCTGCAAATGTTACAAAGGTATAAAATAAATTACTATTACTAACAGAATTCCTTATACCCATTAATCCTAAACCTATGATTAAGAAAGATAAACCTCTGAAGGCCATTCCCATTCTTGATTCACCTTTTGTTAATAATAATATTATTGCTGCAATAACAAATAACCAAAATTGCCATCCATTAGATTCAGGACTTCCAAAAATACCTGTAATTACTGTATCTGGAATTCCAATTGTAGCAATTATTGCTATAATTATTGAAATTGCCTTTGCAAATTTTTGACTGTTTTGCTGCTTTTTAATAAATTCAAC
>Ga0180008_1000295_pt1 | contig 47730 bp, 43 predicted proteins | sample MM_PW_MetaG_FD_121121 | JGI IMG/M metagenome (GOLD analysis project Ga0180008, IMG submission 121121) | Groundwater microbial communities from the Aspo Hard Rock Laboratory (HRL) deep subsurface site, Sweden - MM_PW_MetaG | ecosystem: Environmental > Aquatic > Deep subsurface > Groundwater... | reverse complement strand
CAAGTATATAATCAACTACTAAAGATAGTTTGTTTAAAACTTCATCTTTAGATGTAATTATTGGTTCATCTTTAAGATTTGCGCTAGTAGCTAGTATAGGGTTCTTTAGATATCTAAATAGTAAATGATGCAATGGTGTATAAGCAATAAAGCATCCTATTTGATTAATATTTGGTGCAATTAACTTTGATAAAGAAAATTCATCTTTTTTCTTTACAAGTACGATTGGTTTCTCTTTTGAGCATAAAGTTTCTTCTTCTTTAAGATTTATATTTGTATATGTTTTAATACTATTTATATCTTTAAACATTACTGCATATGGTTTATTTGGCCTATTCTTATTTATCCTTAACTGTTTTACAACTTCATCATTTGATGCATCACAAACAAGATGAAAACCACCCATACCTTTGATAGCTAATATAAAGCCTTTATTGATTAAATCTGCTGCTTTTTCTATGGCATTTATATTGGATTCTAAAATCTCATCATATTTATTATACAAAGTTACATTTGGACCACAAATCTCACAAGAAACAGGTTGTGCATGGTATCTTCTATTTGTTGGATTGTTATACTCTTTTGCACAATTTTCACATAATATAAAACTATTCATAGAGGTATTTACTCTATCATAAGGTACTGTTTTGATAATAGAATATCTAGGACCACAATTTGTACAATTTGTTAAAGAATAATTATATCTAAAGTTAGACATATCATTAATATCTTCAATACAATCATCACAAATAGACATATCAGCAGAGATAATCGTAGACTTATTATTTGAGTTTGTACTTTGTATTATTTCAAAGCTTTTATACTCTTTTGTTTCAGTTATTTTTTCTATATTTATTGAGTTAATTTTAGCAAGTATAGGAGGATTTTCTTGAAGCTCTTTTATAAAATTTTGACACTTTTCTTCGCAGGTATAAAGTAGTATATTTACTCCCCTATCGTCATTATTAACCCAACCATTTATTTTATGCTTTAAAGCTAAATTATAAACAAATGGTCTAAATCCAACACCTTGAACTATTCCTTCAACTTGAATTTTTATTGTGGTCATTTTTTAATCTATCTCAATCACAGACACAATTTTTAGAACTATTTGTTTATCAACTCTTTTTTGTAGTTCTTCTTTTATAATACTATACTCTTTTAGTTCAAGAGGTTTACTAGAAACTATTTCTATATTTATCAAAATATTACCATTTTTATTTTGTATTGTTTTTATATTTAAACCTATTTTTTCTTCATTTAAAACAATTGATTTTACACTATTTAATTTATTGAAATAATCATATTTTTCAACCACTTGCTTAAATGATAAAAATAAAGGAATTGTAATTAAAGCCATTAAAATTGTGGTATAAAAAATACCTTTTTTTGCTTTTTTAACAGGTGCAAAACCTAAAACTATAAATGTTAATGCAGCACTTAATGTGATTCCCACTAAGTTTGTTACAAACAATAAAAAAGAGCCATAAATTACATCAATATTTCCAAGCCCAAGACCAATACCCGTTACACTCAAAGGTGGCACTAAAGCAACAGCAATTGCAACACCAGCAAGTGATTTAGCAACTTCTTCTTTTGAGTTAGCATAAGCTCCTGCAATTCCTGAAAAAACAGCCACCATAAGGTCTAATAAATTTGGATTTAATCTTCCTTGCATTTCTGCTGTTATTTGCTCCAAAGGTATAAACAAGGTATAAATAGATGAAAATAATAGGGCCATAAATACACCAAGGACAAGAGTTCTAGCACTTTGAACTAATAAAAACTTATCAGCTCTTATTACACCCATTGATAGTGAGATTATAGGTGCCATTAAAGGGGCTAATATCATCGCCCCAATAATCACAGGTGCCGAGTTTGCAAAAAGTCCTGTAGTAGATAATAGAGTACTTAAAATCATTAAAGTTAAATATGTGTAAGAAAACTTAGCGCTATCTTTTAGACTTACTAATAAATCTTTAAAATCCTCATCTGTAGCTTTTTTAAAAAGTGGTAATTCCCCACCAATTAAAATAGAGCTTAATTCAGCTTTGGGAAGTGTATTTAATTTTATAACATCTTTTTCTTCTGTATTTTGATTATCATTTTTTACAATTTCAAGTAAAACTCTTCCTAAATGTATATTTAAACAATCTTGTAAAACTTCTAATTCTATTGTGTTTGATTGATATAAATCTTTATGATCAATTTTATAATCTAAAACTCCCTCAGATGAGACACTTAACTTTGATGTTTTAATAAAACCCAAACTTTTTGGTAAGGAAACTAAAGAGATTCTTTGATAAAAAAAGATTGAAAGTAAATACCAAATATATGAAAGTAAAGATGTTGGAGCCAGAATATAGGCATTTAATTTTCCATCATGAATAGATAATTCATCTTTAATTGCTGATTCTTTATTCATAATAGTTGAATGCTCAAGTATAGTAATACCAGAAGCTGCTGTTTGAATTGAGTGCTCTTTTGAGGTAGTTAAAGTATAACTTTTAAATCTTATATTTATAAGATTATTAAAAAATATCTTTATTTTAGTTAATCTATTATTTTGATTATAATCCAGTCTATTCATTCCATGCATATCACCTATTACAATACGATTAAAAGCTATTAAATCATTACATTTTAATAAATCGATTTTAGATAAAAGCTCAGGATTAAAAGCATCTTCTATGGCTTCATTTATATCTTTTGAAGTACCATAATTTCGCATAGCATTGGGACATTTTTCATTTGGAAGAATTGATATATTTATATTTTTATTTAGATGATTTTGAAAAAAAGTTTTAATTTTTTCATCATCTAAATATAATAAAAATAGCTTATTATCATCATTTTCTAAATCTTCAAATATTTCATTTTCACAAAAAACAGAAATTTTACTGTTATATTTCTCTTTTATATAATCAAATATTTTACTAAGAACAGCTTCATCTTGCTCTTTTGTAATAAAACAAACACTTTTATACACTTTTGTTAATCCTTGTGTTAATTAAGAGTTTTTCTCTTTTAGATTAACATTATAGTATAAGATTTTTAATAATCTAATGGATACTCTTTTGGCAAAATAATATTATATGTTTTACTTAATGTTTTATTTGTTTTAGATAATAAAATTGAGTTTGCAAACATATTTCCACAAAAAACAACATCTTTTGCACTTATCTCTTTTGCTATTTCATTTACATAGTTACAAATAAATTCACTCAAACTCTCATAAAAAGAATAAACTAAAGTAACATTATCAACATCAGCCATTTTATAAGCCATCATAGATTGAACAACTCTTCTATAATCTAAATAATTAATACCATCTAAATTTACAAGTTTCATATCTATTTGAATTCCACTAGTAAGACTTGTATTAAGTGCCATATCTTCGAACTCTTTAGAAGTATCAATTAATAAGACTTTTGCACACATATTTATGATTGATTCAAATCCATTTGTATTAGAAGGTACATCTGTTTTTAAAACCTTTGGAAATTTCTTCGAATAATTTGTAATAAGTCTTTCACAATGCTCATCAATTTCTGAAATTTCTTCAAAACAGTTTTTAATACTATTGTGAATATTTGGAATTGCTATTATCTTCTTTAGCCCTTTTTTAGGGATATTTATAGAAATTGAGCTATCTGTACTATTTTGAGAAAAATAAACTCCAACAGTTGGAATTGTTTTTTTGGCAACTTTAGCTAAAAGTGATTCATAAACTCCACCATTGTCATCAAAGTACTCTTTTGAAGAGTTATATTTTTTATTTGCAACAAAATCATACTTAGGGAAAAGTCCTTTATCTCCATGAATTATTAGATTTTGTTCTTTTGTATATGTTATTTTTAAGCCATCTTGATAAACTTCATCATTTACATATAAAATATAACTAATTCCATTTTGTTTTAAAGCTTGAGCAAATAATACAGTTTCTTTATCATCAGGTATTTTTGCATAAATAAAGTTTGATGAAGAAAACTCTTTATCTGTATTTCTTAATACTTTAAATTTCAACTTCACTAAAGGCCGCTCTATTGAGCATAAAAGCTGAAAATCTTTGATATTTATATCAAAAATTTCTTCTAGTTTACTTGTATCAGTAATTAGAAGCTTTACTTCATAACCTTTATTTTCAAAATCTTCTCTTATTTTTTTATTTGGTAAAAATAAATCTTTTAAGCCATTATGTGTTTCAAATCTTGAAATTCCACCCTTTGAAATCTTTACAATATCATTTAAAAAATCTATTTGATTGTTTTGAATAATCTCTTTTATTTCATCATTAGTAAGAAGTGATAAATTTTGTTTTATTTCAAAATCTTTTAATTCTTCTAAACTTTCATCAAAACTTTCAACAACATAAGATTTTCCTATAAAAATAGAAAGAGGAAGCTTTTTCTCCAATACTGCAAAGAAATCTTCAATTGCTTGTGCTGTTTCTTCTAAAACTATTAGAATAAATCCTTTATACTGTTTACAAGTGGCATTTATGCCTGATTGTTTTATTAAATTTTCTATTATATATTTGAAATATAAATTTGTTGAGTTAAACTCTATTTTATAAATTAATTGCATGTGTAAAATCTTCTTCATTTGGAATTCTTGTTAAGTGCTCGCCATTGTAACTACCTATCATACTTTTTACAATGTCAGGAATCAAGATATTATTTACTTTTTTAGCTTTTATACCTAAGCTTTCTATTTCTTTAATACCATTTAAAATAAACTCTTCAAACCTATTTTCCATAGTTTGTGTAAGACCAATTCCCACACTTATTATATCTTCAGGAATTATTCCAATAATTGTAACATCAGCATGGGAATCTAAAACAGATACAATCTCCAACATCTCTACAATTTCAACCTCATGGGCTGTTTTCCTATAATTTCCAAGTCTTAGTAAAATCTCAGAAGGAAGTCTATATATTTCACCAACAGTATCTTCAATAGACACAGTATCTAAAATAATAACATTATCGTATTCTTGAAAATATGTCATTAGTTTAAACCCTAATGTTCCACCATCAATTATTTCTAATTCTTCATCATCAAATTTGTAATTTTGTTTAATATACTCAGCAGCATAAATACCAATACCCTCATCTTTAAAAAGCATATTCCCAACACCAATTACAATGTTTCTTTTTTTCATAATTATTCCTAAATAAAGGGGCTTTACACCCCTTTTTTATAATTTATTTTTTATCTTCTTCTTTTTCTTCTACAAATTTATGCCCAGAGAATACAATACCAATATCACCTTCTCTCCAGAAAATTGTTCTCCAGATTTGATAATAAATATGTGACATAACCCACATAAGTATTATGTACATAGCCGTATGATGAGCAATTCTAACACCCATATTTCCACCAAATACTGTAAGTGTCCAATCAGTAGCAATATGAAGCATTGCAGGCCACCAAGTTCCGATTGAACTCTCTCCTGATGCCAATCCATGAACATATAACTGAAGTCCCGTTAAAAGCATAAACACTAATAAAATATGAAAAAATGTAAAAAACACAATATTATAAGAATCACTATGTGTTGAATCAAATTTTTTTCTTCTATTAAATGTGATTAAGTTAAAAAACACTTCCCAAAACTCAATAAAGTTTTGTTTTGTTGGTAAAATCTTTTTATATGGTTTATCAAAATTTGAAAACAAATATAAATAACCAATTAAAATAGCTGTTACATCAAATATAATAGCAACTATAAAATGTCCCCATCTATTCCAAGCCATTACATACTTATCCACAGCAGGATCAGCTATAAAAGTTTGATAATAAGGGTGACCTATATATAAACCGGTTGCAACTGCAGCAATCATACAAAGAGCATTCACCCAGTGAATGGTTCGCATGATTGGAGTCATTCTTTCAACCCTTTTCATTTTAGGCACGGCTTGTTCCTCCAATTGGATCTACTTTATAAACACCTAACTCTTTACCATTTGTATCAATAATATGAACAGCACAAGCAATACATGGATCAAAACTATGAACAGTTCTTAAAATTTCAAGTGGTTGATCTGGATTTGCTACTTTTGTACCAATTAATGAAGCCTCATAAGCTCCAAGTCTTCCTTTATAATCTCTTGGAGCTGCATTCCAAGTTGATGGAACAACAGCTTGATAATTAGCAACTTTTCCATCTTTGATTTTAATCCAGTGCCCTAATCCACCTCTTGGAGCTTCTTCCATTCCGAAACCTTGAGCATCTTTAGAAACATTGTCAAAATTAAATTCAGTCCATGTTGATAAATCACCATGTGCTACATTTGAAGCTAATTCATCAACCCATTCCATCATAACATCAGCCATAAGTTCAGTCTCAACAGCCCTTGCAGCAGTTCTTCCTACAGTTGAAAACAATACTTTAATTGGTAAATTACCTTGTTTTAAAAATGTAGTTACATATTTAGTGATTCTTTCATCACCTTTGGCAACTCCTACAATCATACGAGCAAGTGGTCCCACTTCCATTCTTTCATCATCATAAAGTGGTGATTTAATCCAAGAGTATTTTTTTGTTGTATCTAAATAAGCGATGTTGTCTTCTTTTTTACCAAAGCCTGTATAGTTAGGTTTTGTAACTCCATCATAAGGATGTAAGTTAGTGTTTCCTTCATACCAAGCATGAGTAACATCTTCTGTAATTTTTGTTTGATCAATTTCAAAAACCTTTGTTAAATCTCTATTTTTTACAATTCCTGAAGGAAATAATTTTGAAGATTTATAAAAAGGTAAATCATCAAGATTGAATCCACCATAAGACATATAGTTTCCTATACCTCCACCAATTCCTTCCAGTGCTTCATCAGCATACATAGTTCCTGCCATATAAACATCTGGTAAATAAGCTTGTTTTGTAAACTTTTGACCTCTTTTTAGAATTTGTTTAAATTCTGCAATTCTTGCAGGATTTTTAATATCTTGAACACAAGTTACACCACCTACAACAAATGATTGTGGATGTGGATTTTTACCACCAAAAATAGCCATCATTTTTGCTAATTCTCTTTGTAATTCTAAGGCATCCAAATAGTGTGAAAGTCCTATTAGATTTTGTTCAGGTGTAAGTTTAAAACCTTTTGATCCCCAATAAGCATTTCCAAAGATTCCTAATCTTCCTTGTTTTACATATCTAGTAACTCTACTTTGAACTTCTGCATAAACATCTTCATTAGCATTCCAAGGTCTTTGACCTGAAAGTGCAGCCCATTTTTGAGCTTCTGCTACTGCTGCTTTTGGATTTGCTTCCAAAGCTTTTGTAATATCAACCCAGTCAAGTGCGTGTAGATGATAAAAGTGAACAATATGATCATGTAAATAAAGTGCACCTTGGATTAAATTTCGCACTAATCTTGCATTTTTTGGAATTGTAATATTAAAAGCATGCTCAACAGCCTCAATAGATCTTTGATAGTGAGTTCCTGTACAAACTCCACAAATTCTCATTGCTAATAATCCACAATCTCTTGGATCTCTTCCTTTTAAAATCTCTTCAATACCTCTAAACATAGTTGAAGAAGAGAAAGCATCAACTACAACATTATTTTCATCAATGATTGCTTCAATTCTAAGATGTCCTTCAATTCTTGTAATTGGGTCAATTACTAAGTGTTTTTTTGCCATTATTTTTCTTCTCCTTCATTTGATTTTTTTCCAGCAACTGCTGATGCTATTGCATGAACTCCAATACCAACTGCAGTTGCAGTTAATAATCCTAAACCAAACTCATCAACAGTTTTTTCAACTCCACCTGTTGGTGCTTTGATTTTTGCATTTGCCATTGGTCTTTCATATGCATATTTATCCCAGAAATCTGGCTCGCTACATCCAATACAACCTCGCCCTACACCAATTGGCCAGTTTGTTCCTTCGTTATATCTAATAATTGAGCAGTTATTAAAAGTCATAGGACCTTTACATCCAACTTTATATAAACAGAAGTTGTTTTTAGCACCTTCATCACCCCACTCTTCAACAAATTCACCCGCATCAAAGTGTGCTCTTCTTTCACAGTTATCATGGATTCTATATCCAAATGCAAATTTTGGTCTTAAAAGTGAATCAAGTTCTGGAATTTGACCTGTTAATACAAAATGTAAAATAACACCAACCATATTTGCAGGATTTGCAGGACATGCTGGAATATTTACAATTGGTTTCCCTTTTACTAAATCCATAACACCAACTGCACCTGTTGGATTTGGAGCAGCTGCGGGAACTCCTCCAAAAGTAGCACAAGTTCCAACTGCTACAACAGCAGCTGCATCTTTTGCCATTCTTTGTAAGTGGTCATGGAATGTTTCGCCCATTGCTCCAATTGTTCCATATTGACCATTCATAGCCATAGGGATTGCACCTTCTACAAATAAAAGATATTTACCTTTAAAGTGATGAACAGCCTCTTCTAATTGCCTATCAGCATCATGACCAGCAGCTGCTTGAAGTGTTTCATGAAATTCTAAAGATAATACATCAAAAAGTAAATCATCAACTGTTGGAGCTGAGCTTCTTAAAAGTGCTTCAGAGTTTCCAGCACAGTCTTGTAACTCAATCCAAATAACTGGAACTCTATTCATAAGTTCAGTAGCTTCTGCTACAAGTGGTGCAAACATAGGAGGAAGCATAAGTGTAGCAGTTGTAGCACTAACCCACTTCATAAAATCTCTTCTATTTACTCCTTCGCTTTCAATTACATCCATTAAATCAATATCTTTTAGAGGCTCTTGTGCTCTTAAAGTTGATAATCTTTGTTTAGCTTTTTCAAATAAAGAGTTGTAGTACACCTCACCCTTATTTGTTTCAACTCTTCCTGATTTTTGGGTAAAAACTTTTTTTACCATATCCGTTGAATCAATCATAAAACTCCCCTTTTATTAAAAATGAATATTCATTTACTTAAATGTAAATTAACAATATAAAACTTATGCTTTTCTTAAGCATTTTTTACTAAGTGTAGCATTAAACTAGCATTAATTATTTATAGTTATTTATGTAAAAATCAAAAGTACGATTATTAGGTTAAAAAATGAATAATCATTCATTTATGTATAGTAATTAATCTTTTTTAAGAAATATGTATATATTTTAATATTTTTTCTAAGTTGTTACAAATATATACATTTTTATAAAATTAGTGAGTTGTACAAACAGAACATACATCAAAACTTCGAAGAACTATCCTTGCTATTTCAATAGAAGGTGAACCTATTATTGCATTTTGAGCTATACCTTTTTGAGTTTTATTAGCAGGTCCTAAATTCCAAACAGTAGGAGTAATAACATCATATTTTGATATCTTACCTTTATTAATTTGTAAATTATGTAACAAAGAACCTCTACAAGCTTCAATTACAGAAAAACCTTCCGCATGATCTATATCTTTTAGTGCAATTTTTGGTTTTATAAAAGATTCTTCACTTATATCGACCTTTTTAATTAACTCTTTTGTATTTTGTAATAAATGAGCCATTTCATCAACTCTTGATAATATTCTTGTAAAAGAAGAGTCTTTATAAGTTTTATGTATCTCTTTTATAAATTTTCTATTTGAAGTCAAAGCCCTTGATAGTGGTCCTGTTTCAAAAAAAACATTATCATAAGATACTGATTTTGACCATGTATGTCTTTTACTATTTTTAATATCATTTTCAAGTAAAAAAGTATGTTCACTACTCTCTTTTATTTTTGATAAATCTAACTTATGAACTAATCTTTGTCTTATTTTTCCCATTTCAAACAAAGACGATGAGCCTAAAGTAACAAATCTATCATAAGATTTACCATATTTCTCCAGTGAATATTTAAATGATAAATCTCTAAAATAGCCTAAATCAGCGCCCAAAAACTCTAAATCTTCTTTACTATCAAAAGATAAATATTTATCAAAATCAACTCCAGAAACTGCTTTTTCAAAAAATCTAATGGCACTATCCATATAGTTTTGCATTGAACTTAATTCTAATAACGTAGGATCGCATACAACACCACCGGGCATCATATATGAAGTATGTGGCCATTGACCACCTATGATTGCAAGTGCTTTTATAGTTTCACTAGCAGTCTTGCAAGCTTCTAGCCAACGTGAACCTTTTAAAGGTGTATAAATTCCCAAATCATTAGTATCAAGTTTAATAATATCAGGAAGAATAAACATATAAAACCATTTTATATGAGAATCAATAATCTCAATATTCAAACCAATTTCTCGCAATAATTTTGCTTTATTTGTAACAAGCAAAGGTTCATTTATATTTTCATAAACATTTTCTAGGGCATCAACAGTAGCTTTTAAATGAGCTTGTCCACAGATTCCACAAATTCTTGGTGTATAAACTAAGGCATCAAGTGGTGATTTACCTTCTAAAATATATTCAAAACCTCTAAAATTTAGAAAATCAATTCTTGCATCACTTACAATATTATTTTTCCAAGTACAAGACAATTTTGCTTCACCCTCTATTCGCTCGACTATTTCAACTGTTTTCATATTTAATCCATAAGTTTTTTATTTAATCTATCGATTTTAAAAGTTTTTGCAATTCCGGTAATTGATAAATAAGCTCGTTTTGAAATACCAAGAGGAACATCTTGTGGAATTCCAATATTTTTTTTAGTTTCAAGCATATTCTCTCTTGGAAAATCACTTTCAGTACATCCAATACAAGGCATTCCTACTCTTGTTTTTGAACTTATATCATTCCATAAAATTTTATTACAAGAACTATGTGTCATAGGACCTCGGCATCCTTGATCGTAAAATAAACAACCCTCTTTTTCTCCAAAAGCACCTTCAACTTTCCACTCAAAATACTCATTTCGAGTACAGCCATGGTGGGCTAAAGTGCTATATAACTCTTTTGGTCTTTTTTGCTCATCAAGTTGCATTTTTCCATAGTTTTTCAAAGTAAACAAAGTTTGAAGTATCCATTCTGGATGAACAGGACAACCAGTAAGATTTATAATACTATGTTCTAATTTATTTATAGTTTGCTCATTTATAGAATCACTAATTCCATAAATATCATCATTTTGAGTAAATTTTGCATGCATCCCACCATTTGAAGCACAAGAACCAACTGCAATTATATATTTTGATTTAGATGAAAGTTTATTTAAAAGATTAAAAGTTGAATCATTTGAGATTGAAAAAAACTTTTCATTTGAAGTAATGGCCCCTTCAATAAGTAAAAAATCTATTTTTTCATTTTGAGTTAAAATATCATCCAAAGTTTTTTCAATAGTTAAACTTGGATGATAAATAAGATTAAAGCTATCAAAAAAAAGCTCTAATCTCGAAGCATTTGCACTTAATAAAGAATGAGTATTTCCATTACATGTAATTGCTTGAAACCATACAACTGTAGGTTTTTGCTTACTGTTCATACTTTAATGCTCGATATATATTATCAGCAACGGCATCACTGTATGCTAATAAATCCTTATCTAAAACATTCTCTCCACTTAAAAAAGCAAAACCACCTAAACAGCCCATTAGCATTCCAAAAGCTGGGAAAAATTCTTGTTCTCTAAACTCTTTTTTTTGTGCACCTTCATCCAGTAAAATCATAACTTCAGTTACAAACTCGCCTACGCATAAGAAGCCTTCACAACCTTGTTTAAATACCTCTCTATTTGATAAATAAACCCTTAAAAAATATTCAATAATCTCAGGTGATTTTTGAACATTTTCTAAATATTTTCTTACAAATACATATATTTTTTCCTTTGAACTTATATTCATATTATTAACTTCTCTTAGTTCTATAGCTAATATATTTGTAGAGTATTTAATTGCGAACTTTGCTAGTTCTTCTTTTGAAGAAAAATAATTATACATATTTCCAACGCTCATCTTCATAGCTTTAGCAATATCTGGAATAGTAGTGTTATAAAAGCCTTTTTGAGAAAAAAGTTTTAGAGCATTTTCTATAATATTATTCTTTTTTGTTTCTTTTGAATTAGATATGAGTTATCCTTTAATAATAATTATTTTATATGAATAGTAATACATTTTATATTAATAGGATATGAATTCAATTTTTAATTGATATTCTATCCATATTAATTATTTATTATATTTCTCTATTTCTCTTACACTTGCAACTGCTGCTGGTAATAATGCTTCGCTTAATGCGGGATGAATATAAAGCATCTCTTTTAAATGTCTTATATCATTGTTTATATGCATAACTGCTAATACTTGATGCATCATAGTTGAGCTTTCCGGTCCAATCATATGACAGCCTAAAATCTCATAGTTTTTTGGATTAACTATAAACTTTGTAATGGGATATTTAACTCTCATTGAAAGTGCTTTTGCACTTGCTAACCAATTAGTTGTTGTAACTACATACTCTATATTTTGCTTTTTAGCAATTTGCTCAGTAATTCCAACACTTGCAACTTCAGGATCTGTAAAAACTGCATGTGGCATATATTTGAATTTTAAAGGCTCAAGACAATCTTCAAGTAAGATTTTTCCTAAATGATTTATTTCATATGCAGCTGCGTGTTGAAGCATATAAACTCCAGCTGCATCACCTACAACATAAACACCTTTTGCAGCTGTTTGAAATAATTCATCTCTTTTTATATATCCTCTTTCATTTACTTCTATTGAAGTATTTTCAAGTTTTAAACTATCACTGTTTGATTCTCTTCCAATAGCATAAAGTAAAGCTTCACTTTTATGTTGTTTTTGTGTGCCATTTGTATTTTCTAAAGTCATAGAAAACTCTTCATTTTCATAACTTATATCTTTTGCACTTGTATCAAACTCTATATCAACTTTTGAAGAGAACTCTTGTTTAAATATTGAAGATATCTCTTCATCTTCATTTCCTAAAATATTTTGACTTCGCACAAGTAGTTTAGTTTTTATTCCAATTGCACTAAAAAATCCAGCTAATTCACAAGCTATAAATCCTGAACCAATTATTGTAATAGATTGCGGAATTTTACCTTCAAGTGGGAAAATATCATCGCTTGTCCATGCTTTTTCATGTTCAGCTTTTTTTGGTTTTGTTCCTGTTGCTATTACAATCTTAGGAGCTGTTAATTTTTGATTATTTACTTCAACAACATAATTTGAAACAAAAGAACCTACTCCTTTGAAAACTTCCACATTTTCATTAAATCTACTATTATATATTCCATCAATTTTAGAAATATATCTATTTGTTTCAGCAAAGATTTTTTCTAGATCAATTTTATTTATTGTTGAGTCTATAAAGTGCCTATTTGATTCTTTTATTGCATTTGCAACATGAGCGTAACCAATAAGTAGTTTTGATGGTACACAGCCCCTATTTGGGCAAGTTCCACCTAGTGTTGATTTTTCTATTATTGCAACTTTTTTTCCAGCTTTTGAAGCTGTAACTGCCAAATTACTTGCTCGCCCTGCTCCAATTATTATTAAATCATATTTTTTCATTTTAAAGCCTTTGTTGTATCACTTTATAATTTTTGTAATAGTTTATAATTTGCATTAAAAGTAAAGCTATTATTCCCATAATCCAATATAAAAACCATTGTGAAATCATTCCTATAAATCCATCTTCCATATAATAATCTACAACTTGAAAAATAAGAAAAAACATAATGGTAGATTGCAAAGAGAAATTACTATTTTTATTAAAATCAATGATTTCAAAATCTTTTAGTTTAAATTTAAAATATAAATAAGTAAATCCAAGTGTAATTGCTCCCAAAATAAAAAGATACTCATTTTTTATAATTTCAATAGTTTTACTCTCACCTAAAATATATAAATAAGTTGCAATAATTACAATAAGACTCAATGAAAAAAGAGTAAGAGGTTTATTCAAAATATTTCCTTTATTTGTGTTATTCTGTATCAAAATTATAACTTTCTAATAGCAATTGATTGTTTTTTCATTCTATATAATTCATTCTCTTCATTTAAAAACTCATCATAATCTAAAACTTCAAAAGAATCATCAAAAAAAGTTTTAAGTTCATCTTTTTTTAATAAGAAATCTGGATTTGAAGGTGGTTTTTCATTTACAATATCATCCATATATGTTTCAATAAATAAAATTCCATCTTTTTTAAGAGCATTTGATAGTTTAGCAATAATATTTCTATCCAAAAAATTTGTCATAACTATAAAATCATAAGAATTTACAGGCAATTCATATTCATCTAAATCTACAAGTTTGCAAGAGATATTCTTTAAACCTTTGCTTTTAAGTTCATCAAGAGCCACTTGCGAAATATCCAAAGCATCAACTTCAAGGCCATTATTTGCTAAATAAATAGAATTTCTTCCAGTTCCACTTGCAACATCAAGAGCTTTTTTACCTTTTGCTTTTTGTATTATTTCAATCAATTTTTCACTAGGTCTTCTTTCTTCAAGTAAAGAAGGTGTCTCTTGATATTTTTTATTCCATTTTATTTCATCTTTTTTTGCCATATTATCTCTTTATTTTTTTCTTAACAATCATATCCAATTAAAAATTAAAGGTAATATGAGTTAAAAAATAGCTTTTTACTTTAATCTAAAATAGTTTGAGTATCAAGAATTGAGAATGTTTCCACTAAACTACCATCTTCCTCATCTTTTCCCATAAATAATATAGTTCCCATATTTTGTGCCATATAGATATAGTATTCACCTGCAATAAAACTATCTTTACATAATAATTCAATCACCTTATTATAATTCTTATCTTTTGTAAAATAATTTGCTTTAAAATAAGCATTGATTTTATCTTTGATATTCATACTTTCATAATAATTAGAAAATGTACAAACCAATACATTTCCATCTATGTCACGTTCATCAATTACTTTATCATCGATTTTTATATTTTTTTTGTAAGAAGAGACTTGCTTTTTATCCAATTCAAACTCTTCTTTTATATCATATTGTGAAATATTATATTTTAAATCAATATTTTTATCCAAAAGCATTGAATTATAATTTTCCTTATTAATATCCTCAAAAAAACTATACTTTTCTATTTGATATAAACCTGTTTTATTTTTCTTATAAACATTAAAATCTGCATAGCTACTTGTTTTATTACCATTATTGTATTGTTCTGTGTAATTCTTATTTATAACAACTTTATTGTCATTTAAACTTTTTATATTAAACCAATGAGTAGATAAATCATAACTATCAACATTAACATTTTTTTCAGCACAAGCTGTAAAAAGTGATAAAACTGCAATTGTACATATACTTTTTTTGAACATAATTTCTTCTTTCAATTGTATTTGATTAGTAAAATCTATGTAAAAAAAAACCGAGGCCAAAGACCTCGGTTTTTAAATCCTAAAATAATTATTAAGAGTGTACTAAGTTTCTTAATTGAGTTGGAGTTACTTGGTGGAAGTTTAAGTATTTATAAACACCCTCTCTGTTTTTCTCTGTAATTTTCTTAGGTACAATTTCCATATATTCTTCAACAGATGGTAATCTTCCTAGAAGTGCAGTAACAGCAGCAACTTCAGCAGATCCAAGATAAACTTGAGAACCTTTTCCTAGTCTATTATCAAAGTTTCTTGTAGATGTTGAGAATACAGCAGCACCTTCAGAAACTTGAGCTTGGTTCCCCATACATAAAGAACATCCAGGAATTTCAAGTCTAGCACCCGCAGCTGCAAAAATTGAATAGTAACCCTCTTCTGTTAATTGCTCTTTATCCATTTTTGTTGGAGGCGCAACCCATAGTTTTGAAGGAACTTCACCCTCACCTTTAAGTACTTCACCTAAAGCTCTAAATAATCCAATATTAGTCATACAAGAACCTACGAATACTTCGTCGATTTTTTTAAGTCTTTTTGGATCGTTGTTAATGTTTGTTAATGTATCAACATCATCTGGATCGTTTGGACAAGCTAAGATTGGCTCAGTAATTGTATTTAAATCAATTTCAATGATTGCTTTATATTCAGCATCTGCATCTGGAGTTAATAACTCTGGATTTGCAATCCATTCTTTCATTTTATCAGCTCTTCTTTGAAGAGTTTTAGCATCTTCATAACCTTCTTCAATCATTTTTTCAATTAAAGCAATATTTGATGATAAATACTCAATAATTGGCTCTTTATCTAATTGAACTGAACAAGCTGCAGCTGATCTCTCCGCTGCTGAATCTGATAATTCGAATGCTTGCTCAACTTTTAAGTCTGGTAAACCTTGAATTTCAATAATTGTTCCAGCAAATACGTTTTTCTTACCTTTTTTCTCAACAGTTAATAAACCATCTTGAATAGCTTGGTAAGGAATTGCATTAACTAAATCTCTTAAAGTAATTCCTGGTTGCATTTCACCTTTGAATCTTACTAATACTGATTCTGGCATAGTTAAAGGCATCATACCTGTAACTCCTGCGAATGCAATAAGACCTGATCCTGCTGGGAATGAAATACCAATTGGGAATCTTGTATGAGAATCTCCACCAGTACCAACAGTATCTGGTAAACATAATCTATTTAACCATGAGTGAATAACACCATCACCTGGTCTTAATGTAACTCCACCTCTTGAAGAGATAAACTCAGGTAAAGTATGTCTTAATTTAATATCTGCTGGTTTTGGGTAAGCAGCTGTGTGACAGAATGATTGCATAACCATATCAGCACCAAAAGATAGTGCAGCTAGTTCTTTAATCTCATCTCTTGTCATTGGTCCAGTTGTATCTTGTGATCCAACAGTTGTACAAATTGGCTCAACATACATACCTGGTTTAACACCTGCGATTCCACAAGCAACACCAACCATTTTTTGAGCTTGAGTAAACCCTTTTCCATTATCTTTTGGTTGTGAAGGAGCAACGAACATATCTGAAGCACCTAAACCTAAAGCAGCTCTAGCTTTTGCAGTTAAACCTTTTCCAATAATTAATGGAATTCTTCCTCCTGCTCTCATTTCATCTGTTAAAGTATTTGGAGCTAAAGTAAATTCAGAAACAACAGCACCATCTTTTAAAATTTGTCCAGCGTATGGTTTAATAGTAATTACATCACCAGTTTCTAAAGCATCAACAGAAGCTTCGATTGGTAAACATCCTGAATCTTCTGCAGTATTGAAGAAAATTGGAGCAATAATAGATCCTAATACAACTCCACCTGTTCTTTTATTTGGAACACCTGGAATATCTCTTCCCATATGCCATTGAACTGAGTTGATTCCTGATTTTCTAGAAGATCCAGTACCAACAACATCACCAACGTATGCTAAAGGGTGACCTTTTTCTTTTAATTTTTCCATCATTTCTAATGGTTTTTCCATTCTTGATTGTAACATTGCAGTTGCGTGTAATGGAATATCAGATCTAGTAAATGCAACAGTTGCAGGAGATAAATCATCTGTATTTGTTTCACCAGGAATTTTGTATACAGTTAAAGTCATTTCTTCATCTAAAGCTGGTTTATTAGTAAACCATTCAGCATTTGCCCATGATTCAATAATTTCTTTAGCTTTTGCATTTCCAGCATCCATTAAATCTTTAACTTCATTAAATGAGTTATAAACAAGGATTGTATTTTTTAATTCATTTGCAGCAGCATCTGCAACTTCATCAATTTTTAATGCTTCAACTAATGGAGATACGTTAAATCCACCCATCATTGTTCCTAAAATTTCAATAGCTTTAACTTTTGAAATTACTGAACATGTAACGTTTCCTTGAACGATGTCATTTAAAAATGCAGCTTTTACATAAGCAGCATCATCAACACCTGGGTTGATTTTATTTGTAAATAAATCTAAACAGTACTCAGCTTCAACAACAGGGTTAGCTTTTAATAATTCTACTAATTCAGCAGTTTGTTCAGCAGTTAAAGGTAATGCCGGTAATCCACCCTCATTTAATCTCTCTTGCGAATGTGCTTTATAATTTGCTAATAAACTCATATATTATCTCCTCTTTTATTTTAGAAAGTTTGATTTATTATATCACAAAGAAAAAAATTAGTATGTACAAGTTTTGTAAAGAATTGTACAAGTTTTTATTAATGTAAATAAAAGTTACACTATAATGACTCATTAAGCTTGATTTAAAATGAAACTGAAGTTTATTATTGTTTTTTTGGGCTTTTTCATATATTTTAAATTTAGATAATCTCAATATTATTCTTAAGTTAAAATATTCATTAAAAGACTTATTTGTTTTAATATTGTACAATTACTGTACACTATTTTTTTATTTTGTACATATTAGTAATGACTAATATAATAATTTAATTTTAACACTATAATAATGGTATTTTTAAAATAATCATCAATATCATTAGCATTAAACTCTATTTTAATTGCACAATTATTGCAACAAAAAATATAATTTATCATATTTATTCTATATTAACTCATTTATTATTATAATCATGGATATTTACAAAAAGGCATTTAAATGAATACACTACTAATAGATGAACTTCAAAAAAAACTACATAATGAAATACCATTAACAAAAGTTATGAATATACAAATTCAAACTTATAATGAAAAAGAGCTAATAACAACAGCACCATTAGATATAAATATAAATGACAAAGGTACAGCATTTGGTGGAAGTTTAAGTACTATGACTATTATTTCTTCATGGAGTTTATGTTGGCTTATTTCAAAAGAGCTTGGCTTTGATAGTAAAAACATAGTTGTAATAAAAAATGAAACCTCTTATAAAAAACCTGTAACAAAAGATATTGTTTGTTATACACAAAAACCATCACAGCAAGAGATTGCAACATTAAAAGAAAAATTACAAACTAAAAAAAGTGCTTCAATTAAAATAAATTCAATAATTATAGAAAATAATGAGACTTGTGTAGAATTTCAAGGATATTATGTAATTAAATTATAATATCCCTTGTAGTTATTTGATTCCGTCCATTATCTTTTGATTCGTATAAAAGTTTATCAACTTTATCATAAATTTGATCACTATTTGCATCAGGACTAGCTTTTTTGATATATCCTAAACCTATTGATATGGTTAAATAATTACAAATAGCAGAATTACAAGCGATGATTTTTAAATCTTCAACTTTTTTTCTTAGATTTTCCATAATAGAAATAGCATTATCTTTATTATCTACTTCAAATATTATTGCAAACTCTTCTCCACCTACTCTAAAAACATAATCTGTTTGTCTATTTAAAATCTCTTTTAATACATTTGAAACTTCTTGTAAAGCAATATCACCTTTATGGTGACCATAGGCATCATTATAATCTTTAAAAAAATCTATATCAATTAAAGCAAAATAAAATTGATAATTGTGTCTACTTAATAAATTGGTTTTTTTATCAATAATATTTTGAAAATATCTTCTATTATATAGTCCTGTCAAGTGATCTGTTATACTTAAACTACTTAATAATTTATTTTTTTCATCAAGTTCATTTAAAGTTTTTTTGTAATCACTAACATCCAACATAACACCAACAAGACCTAAAATTTCACCATCAACAACAAAAGTTGACTTATAAAATTGATAACATCTTATTTTTTCATCAGCACATTTTACTTTTCCTTCATAAAACTGCTCTTTTACAGCTAAAAAAAGTTCTTGATCTTTCTCATGATAAATATCAGCATACTCTTTTGGGATAAATTCTTCTAAATCATAAAGTGTTTTTCCTATGATTTTTTCTTTTGGGATTCCTAAAATTGTTTTTGAAAAAGCATCATTACAATGTTGATAAATTCCATTTATATCTTTATAAAAAATAGGATTAGGAATAGTATCAAATAATTTTTTTAGAAAAATCTCATTTATTTTTATATCTTGCTTTAATGACTCCACAAATGATGAACTTTCCAACCTTTTTATTTTTTCTTCTAATTCTTCATAGCTAGGTTTAATGTGCATAAAATACCTTTATTATTCAAAGATAATATTTATAAGTTATTAATTATTTAGTATATATTTATCTTTGTGAGTAATATATTATATAAAATATTAAATAATGGTTTAATACAAACATTTTTAGATTTTTTTGTTATGATTAAAAAAACAATTAGGGAAAAATATGTCAAACATAAAAAAACTTGAAAAAATTTTAAAAGAAGAATTAATTCCAGAACTAGATGAAAACTTAGAAGAGATGATGGATATTATTGATAGTGGTGATTGTTCAAAAGATGATAAAGATGAGTTAAAATATCTAGAAGAGATGAAAGCATATTTTGATGAAGTTGAACTTGATATTTCAAACAATAATCTCACAGAAGAAGATGCTTTGGATATTTTAGAAGTTTTAGAAGATATGAGACTAGATAAAAATAATATATAATATAAACTTGAAGTGTATCTTTAATTGATACACTTCTTTGTCTTAATTTATATATTCATCTTCAACGCTTATATTACTATTCCAAGCTAAAGGATTATTATTAGAACTTACGCTCCAGGTTTTATAGGCAAATCCTCTATCGGAGTCTAGATTCCAATTAGGGATATCTTGTCCTGTTAGTAAATCTTTCATTAATTTCTTTGCCACATCAATAGAAGAACCAATAGATTCAAATCTTGTATTTTGTTCAATATCTCTGGTTTTCCTTGGTGTTTCTGCATTAGAATATTCTTCATACAAATTATTATTCTCTTGAACATTTTCAATGAAATCTTTTGGTGTAGAACCATAAGAATAAGGACCAGGAGCTGTTACTTCAGATTCAGGAGAAGTTTTAGGATATTTTAAAAATTCACTATTTGAGGAATATGCTCGATGTGGATAATACTTACCATATAAAAGACCATCATCAGGAGATCGATCTTTTAAGGATACGCATGCTTGACCTATAGGGTTTTTATTTAACCACTCTTTCTCAGGAGGAAGTAATGCTGATAGTACTAAAACTTGTCTTATCTCTTGAGATATAGTATAAAGCGAAGATTGAATAATCCAAAACAAAGACTTTATCACTACTTTTATAGCTGCTGTTAAAGTACAAGATAATAAATCCCATATATCTTTTAATAATTGGCCAACCCATGCTATTAACTCAGCTAAGTATGCAATATTTTCCCATACATTTTCTAAATAGTTTAAAAAAGAGTCAACAGATAAATTACAATCATCTCTCCAAAAAGACACACAAAAACTAAGCGAACCAGCGGAATTTGTAGGAGGGTTACTTGCATGTTCTAAAAATTCATTCATTGCATTATTTATAGAATCTAGCATATCATCTGTAGGATTTGCAGGTTTCCCAATATGACTTGATGACATAGATTTTAATGAAGCTAAAATAGCTAGATATGCAAAATTTAAATCTTTCTTTTTTAAATATTCACTATCTAATCTTTCTGGATGAATTGAATCTTCAAAAGTTTCTTTCATTGAAATCTCCATCATCTCAAAAATTTCATCTAATTTGCTTGGTATTTCATCAGCATTTCGAAATAAAGTTCTAAAAATTGATTCATCAGTATCAAATAATTCTCCACTTGGAAGTTCTCTATGAATATAAGATGATGTTAATCTTGAATTTAACATATTATCATAAACCCAAGAATCAATCATATTTTCCACAAAATGATGTCTTTGATTATGTGATCTAGCAGGCCCTCCAACAACTGTATTTACATAAGGATGTCCCGTTATATCAGCTGCAATATGAGAAATATAACCTAATACAAATGCTTTTTGTTTATCACTTGATGAATTATCCCACATCTTTTTTGCATAAGAACCTGTTTTTCGATAATGTAACATATCAAACCAATACCATTCTTTTTCTGATTCACCTTTTTGTATAGCAGGTTGCATCATATCAAAAAGGTTCGTATTTTCATTTGCATATAAAAATAAAAGATTATTTCTAATTTCAGAAATACGATTTAAAGTATCATCACATTGATTACCCACTTCAGAAAAAAGTCCACAAAAAACAGTTTCATCAATAGTACCTACTACATCATCTACAAAATCAGTCATAGGTTCAATATAAGTTTCATAAAAATTTTCTATTGGCTCTATAATATTTTCATAAAAATCTGTAATCTGTTTTAAAAGTTCATGAATACCTTCTCCATAATCAGGAGCAAAAAAAAGCATATCAGGACCTAATGAACCCATTTTATAAAAAGATTCATTTTCTTCTATAAGATTCTTAATTTTTGATTCATCTTCTAAATTAATATCTAATTTTTCTTTTATTATTTTAGCAATAGCTATATGTGTTGCAATTCCAGGCATGATTATTTCCTTCTTTTTAAATTAGTTTTTCTAAATTTTGATGAAATATTTACTCTTCTATAATCAGATTTTTGATTATTTAATATTGGAGCATCTAAAAGTGGTGGTATATAAAGCATTTTTCTATTATTTTGCGCGCTAGTGATTAAATACTCATTAAGAGAATTATTTTGCTCATCAATTACGATATTTTCTTTTGGATCTAGTAAAACATCATAACACATCAAAAAATATGGCTCAAAAAGTGCACCATATAAAACTAATCCAGGAGAATATAAAGGAACTAAAATATCTTCATTTGGATAAATAGTATCAACAAGAATATGTTTTCTCTCTTGAAAATGCTGTTCATCACCCAAGGAAGGCCCTCTTTTAATTATTTCAATAGGTGTTGTATATATTTCTAAAATTACATTATAAGCGGTACTTTGACCAGCATTATGAATACGAATATTAAGCACTCTATGTGTATTAAAAATATCTTTCCAATTACTATCCAAATGTAAACTCAATTCAGGTAAAAACTTTACTTTCTTTTTACTCTTATCATTTAAAGTTTCTGGAAATTTAGTAAGAATTTTTTTCTTTATTCTATTCTTATATATTGTTTCTAATAACTCAGAATGATTTAAACTACTTACATTTAACTTAGAATGATTTTTTCTACTATCAATTTTAGATCTCATTGTAGAAAAACTATTTTTTCGATTATCCATTATTTATTCCTTATATTGATATTTCAAGAAATATAAATTAATATATAACTAATTTAATTATATGTATAAATTGTTAATGATAACTTAAAGTTATATAATATAGATAATTTTTTTTAATATTTGCAATAATATTATTTTCAAATATTTTAAGGAATAAAAGATTTAAATAAAGAGTAATAAGTACATTTATCTAAACAAAAACTTTTTCATAGCTTTTAGATATTGAGCTGAACTTATAAATGAACCTAAAATAATAAATGTACACGCAAGTGTTATACTTAATGTAAAAGTTGCATATCCTAGTAAAACCAAAATAAAAGTAGATAATAGTGGCGTAAAATATGAAATAGAACCTAGTAATTTTATATCTGCATTTTTAACTCCATAATCCCACAAATAAAAAGCTCCACCAACAGGTCCTAGCCCTAACATCAATGCTCCAAAAAGTTCACTTTGATTTGGTATTACAGTAGTTTCAAAAATAAAGTGGCAAATTGTTGATAAAACAACTGTTACAATACAAAATCCACTTATAGCATAAGTTGGAATGTGAGCTAAAGTTCTTGATATTACAGAGTATGATGACCAAGTAAGAGCTGCTATTAAAGCGAAAATATATCCCCATATATATTGTACATCAAAGCTAAAATTTCCACCCTTTGAAACTAAAAGTAAAGCTCCAATTAAGCCAAATAAAGCCCCTAAAATATGAAACCATCTAAGTTTCTCATTTGGTAAAAAAGAAGAAAATAAAACTATAAGTAAAGGCCACAAATAATTCAAAAGATTAGCTTCTACTGCAGGTGCATTTTTAATAGCTAAAAAGTAAAAAAAATGATAACCAAAAAGTCCAAATACTCCAATAAACCAAACTTTTAAAGGAATTTTAAATAATTCTTTTATTTTAATATTTTGTTTTTTAAGTAAAATCAATCCTATAAATGAAGCCACAAAAAAAGCCATAGCAGTTAATTGAAAAGCTGGTATATTAGTGGTTAATATGGAAAATAAAGCTAAACTTCCCCATAAAATTATGGCTAAGATACCATATATATTTCCTCGTTTTGCCTGCATATAAAACCTTGTTTTTTAGAACTTTAGCTAAAGTTAAATAAATATTATCTATTTATTTTGATTTTAATTTATATTTTAAAATATGTGTAGATTTGGCACTTATAGTTATAAAAGAATCTCACTTCTTATAAAAAAAATTATTTATTTAATTTTTTGTTATAATCATAATATTAAACTTGATATTTATAACAAAGGATATGATATGGATATTTATAATTTTAAAACATATAATGAACTTCTCTTTTATATATCAAATACTTATGACAACAAATATTTTTTAAACTATCTATCAAATGGCCAATATAAAAATATTTCAGTTAGCGATTTTAAAAATAAAATAATCTGCCTAAGTCTTGCATTGAAAGATTTAGGAATAAAAAAAGGTGATACGGTTGGAATCTTCGCCAATTCATCTCCTTTTTGGCTAATTTTTGATTTTGCTATTCATGAAGTAGGAGCAATTAGTGTTCCTATTTTTGCAAATATTTCAAGTGTTAATTTGAATTTTGAAATAAAAGATTCAAAAATGAAATATATGTTTATTGACTCTCAAGAGAGATTAAAAGATATTGAAGAGGAAAATTCTCACCTAACTTTTATCACCCATAACTTTTGTATAAAAGAGCCAAATTTTTATAATTTTGATGAAATTTTAGTTATTGGTCAACAAATTTGTGATTCAAAAGGTTTTACAAGCCATAAAGCAAATGAAGATGAAGTTTTTTCTATTATTTATACAAGTGGAAATACAGGAACTCCAAAAGGTGTGATGTTAACACATAAAAATATAGTTTCTCAACTTCATGATATAAATACTCTAATAAATTTAGAAAAAAGTGAAATTGCACTATCACTGCTTCCACTTGCACATATATTTGAAAGAACTGTAATGAGTTATTATTTAAGTCGAGGAATTAGTATCTATTTTGTAGATGATATAACAAATGTATCAAATTTGTTAAAAATAGTAAAACCAACTATTATGACCGCTGTTCCTAGACTTCTTGAAAAAATATTTAATAAAATCAAATCAAATATTTCTCAAAAACCATTAATCAGTAGATTAATCGCAAGTTTAGCTTTTAAATATGCTCTAAAAGAAGATATAAATAAAAATGCTCTAATTTTTAAAATCTATGACAAAATCGTATATTCAAAGTTAAGGGAAATTTTTGGTTCAAGACTACAAAAGCTAATAAGTGGCGGAGCACCCCTATCAAAAGAGATAGCACAATTTTTTGTAAATATTGGTGTTCCTATTTATCAAGGTTATGGATTAACAGAGTTTTCACCTGTAATTTCTACAAATGCTCCAAATGCAAACAAAGTTGGATCTTGTGGAAAAATTCTTCCAAGTGCGCAAATTAAAATAGATGAAAATAAAGAGCTTTTAGTACGAGGTCCATCTTTAATGAAAGGTTACCTAAATCAAGAAGAATTAACAGCTAAAACTATCGATAAAGATGGCTGGCTTCATACAGGAGATATTGCCTCTTTAGATAAAAATGGTTACCTTTATATTACATCTCGAGCAAAAGAGATATTCAAAACTTCAACAGGAGAATATGTAAATGCAGTTGCAATTGAGCAAAAACTCTCAAAAAATAGATACATTGAGTTTGCAGTTGTTATATCTCAAAATAGAAAATACACAACAGCCCTACTTTTTGTGGATAAAGAGAAATATGAAATTGCAAAAAAATCAAATAATAACTTGAATATAGAAGAGTATTATAATAGAATTGATATTATTAAAAATATTTCAAACTATATAGAAAATATTAATAAAGATTTGAATCAATGGGAAAAAATAGTTAATTTCAAAATCGTTACCAATGATATTTCAATAGAAGGTGGAGAATTAACCCCTTCTATGAAAATTTGTAGAAATGTAATTGAAAAAAAATATGATAGTTTTATAAATAGTATGTATTAGGAGCTAAAAATGAAAGAAAGAATAGCAATAATTGATGGATTAAGAAGTCCAATAGCAAAAGCAAATGGGAAACTAAATGATGTAAGTGCAGATACCTTAGGTGCTATTATTACAAAAGAATTAGTTTTAAGAAATAACTTAGAGTATGAACTCTTTGATTAAGTAATCATTGGAAATGTTGCCCAACCTGCAAATGCTGCAAATATAGCAAGAGTTATGGCAATTCGAGCAGGATTCCCTCAAACTACACCTGCATATACAGTTCATAGAAATTGCGCATCAGGAATGCAGTCAATTTCAAGTGCTATTGAAAAAATACACTCAAATCAAGGTGACTTATATTTAGTTGGAGGAATGGAATCTATGAGCAATATTCCTCTTTTTTATAGTGATGAGTTTAGAAATTTTATAACAAAATTTACCTATGCAAAATCGATAACAACAAAACTAAAACTTTTAACTTCATTTAGATTAGGATTTTTAAAACCTACTATTGGATTAATTGCTGGATTAACAGATCCAATTTCTGGGAAAATCATGGGAATTACAGCTGAAAATTTAGCAAATGAATTTAAGATAAGCCGTGATGCCCAAGATGAGTATGCATTAAATTCACACTTAAAAGCCCAAAAAGCAATTGAAAGTGGTGTATTTAAAGATGAAATTCATCCAATTATGACAAAAAATGCATCAATTATAGATGATGATGGAGTTAGATTTAATCAAACAATTGAAGCTTTAAATAAATTAAATCCAATTTTTGACAGACTTAGTGGAACAGTAACCGCTGGAAATTCATCTCAAGTTTCAGATGGAGCTTGTAGTTTAATAGTTTGTACTGAATCAAAAGCTAAGCAGTTAAATCTTGAACCAATTGGATTTATAAAAGATTATGCCTATGCTGGACTTGATGCACATAGAATGGGATTAGGGCCTATTTATGCTACGAAAAAACTATTTGATAAAACGGGTGTTTCTTTAAAAGATATTGATGTAATTGAATTAAATGAAGCTTTTGCAGCTCAAGTTATTGCAAATCTAAAAGCTTTTAAATCAAATGAGTTTTGTAAAAAAACATTTAATAGTAATGCCTTAGGTGAAATTGATGAATCTATTTTAAATATAAATGGAGGAGCAATTGCGTTAGGACATCCAGTTGGTATGAGTGGAGCTCGAATTGTTTTAACAGCATTAAAAGAGTTAAAAAGAAGAGATGACAAACTAGGTCTTGCAACACTATGTATTGGTGGCGGGCAAGGTGCATCTTTCTTATTGGAGGTATAAAATGAGTAATATGATATTAGAAATTAACCAAAATATAGCAACACTTACATTTGATTTAGAAAATGAAAAAATAAATAAATTATCGTTTGAAATTTTAAAAGAGTTTAAAGAAATTCTAAACACAATTGAAAATGACTCTTCTATAAAAGCTTTAGTAATAGATAGTGCAAAGAAAAATATTTTCATTGCAGGTGCTGATATTAAAGAGATTGAAAAACTTAAAGATGAAAAAGAAGTTTATGAAGCTTTAATGGAAGTTCATGAAATCTTTAATAAACTTGAAAATCTTACAATCCCAACAATTGCATATATAAATGGTGCTTGTATGGGTGGTGGTCTTGAGCTTGCCCTTGCTTGTAAATATAGAGTTTTAAGTACAAATGAAAAAACAAAGTTAGCATTTCCAGAAATAAAACTAGGAATTTTCCCAGGATTTGCAGGAACAATTAGAGCTCCCAAATTAATAGGTCTTGTAAATGCCCTTGATTTAATTCTAACAGGTAAAACAGTTGATACTAAAAAAGCCTATAAACTAGGCCTTGCTGATATGATTTTTGATGATGCACAAAAAGAGTTTATGTTAGATAGTTTTGTAAAAAAAGCTATTTATGGAACTATAAATAAAAAAACTAATTTCAAACTTTTAAATTATGCACCATTAAATGAAATAGTTTTTAACAAAGCTTTAAAAGGTTTAGAAGCAAAGGTAAATAAAGATTTCAAAGCTCCTTATGTAGCCTTAGAAGTAATTAAAGCCACTATAAATAAAGAACTTGAAGATGCCATAAAAATTGAAGCAAAAGAGTTTGCAAAACTTGCTGTTTCAAAAGAATCAAAAAATATGATAAAACTATTTTTCCTTTTTGAAAAACTAAATAAAAACTATACAAAAACTCAAAATCCAATCTCAAATGCAATAGTTCTTGGAAATGGAGTTATGGGAAAAGGAATTATTTGGTTATTCTCAAAATACTTAAAAGATGTAAGAATCAAAATAAGAGATATCTCACAAGCAAATGAGATAATAAAAGATGTTTCAAAAATCTATGATTATCTAGTAAAAACAAGAAAAATGACAAAAAATGAAGCAGAATTAAAACTAAATAAAATCTCATATACTGAAAATTTTACAGGTTTTAAAAACTTTGATTTTATTATTGAAGCTATTGTTGAAGATGAAAATATCAAAAAACAAACATATGCTCAAATTGAGAGTTTAACAAATGAAAGTGGGATAATTGCAACAAATACATCATCAATTTCAATAGAAAAACTAGCAAGTGAAGTTAAAAATAAAGAGAATTTCTTAGGAGTTCACTTCTTTAATCCTGTAAATTTAATGCCACTTGTAGAAGTAATTCCAAATGCAAACACTTCAAAAGAGACTATAAATAAGGTATTTGAACTTCTAATCTCTTGTGGTAAAACTCCTATTTTAGTAGGAGATTGTGCTGGGTTTATTGTAAATAGAATTTTACTTCCTTATATGAATGAAGCTGCTTTTATACTAGAGCAAGGTTCAAAAATAGAAAAAATTGATAATGTAATAAAAGATTTTGGAATGCCAATGGGTCCATTTACCCTTGCTGATACTGTTGGAGTTGATATTGGATATAAAGTTGCTACTATTTTAAATGAGTCTTATGGAAGCAGAATGCCAATTGCTTCAATTATTGAAAAAATGTACAATGCAAAACTTTTAGGAGCTAAAACAAAAGCTGGTTTTTATGAATACGCAGGACGTGACAAATATGCAAACTCACATGTTACGTCTATGCTAGAAAACAATAATAAAATTATAGAAGATGAAGAGATAGTTCAAAGATGTATTTATATTATGATAAATGAAGCATCAAGATGCCTTGAAGAAAATATTGTAACAGATGCAGCAATTATCGATTTTGCCATGATTACAGGAACTGGTTTTCCACCATACAAAGGTGGATTATTATCTTATGCAAATGAGATTGGTTTAAAAAATATCTTAGAAAGCTTAAGAAAGTTTGAAAAAGAGTATGGAAGTAGATTTACACCTTCAAATTTATTAATTAAATTAGTTGAAGAGTATGAAGATTTTGAAACAGGAGAAGCATTATGGAAGCATTAATTTTATTGTTAGTTATATTAGTTTTTGGATTTTATTCATTTCCACTATATAGTTATTTTGCATTTATTGGAGTTTACTCTTTAGTATTTTGTGATGCTGGATTTATATTTTGGACTGTTTATTTAATAGCTGCATTTGTATTATTAATACAATCATTTAGAATAAAATTCATTACATCTAAGATTGTGAATTTTATAAATAAAAATGGTCTTTTACCAAAAATCTCAGCAACAGAAGAGGCTGCACTTCAAGCTGGAACAAACTGGGTAGAAGCAAACTTTTTTAAAGCTCAAGTTAATTTTAAAGAGATTCAAGCTGAAAAAGTAACTGTTTTAACAGAAGAAGAACAAGCATTTTTAGATAATGAAGTAAATGAACTTTGTGAAATGACAACAGATTGGGAAATTTTTCAAGATAGAGATTTTAGACCTGATGTTTGGCAATTTATCAAAGATAAAAAATTCTTTGGAATGATTATTCCAAAAGAGTATGGAGGACTTGGATTTTCTGCTACTGCTCACTCAAAAGTAATTGAAAAACTAGTATCACGTTCTCAAGTATTAGCAATTACTATAATGGTTCCTAACTCTTTAGGACCTGCTGAGTTAATATTAAAACATGGGACACAAGCTCAAAAAGACAAATATTTAAGTGACTTAGCACTTGGGATTCAAGTGCCTTGTTTTGGACTAACAGAGCCAAATGCAGGAAGTGATGCCACATCTATTACTTCAAATGGTGTTGTTTTCAAAGATAAAAAAGGTAAATTAAAAATCAGATTAAATTTTGAAAAAAGATATATTACCCTTGGAAACATAGCAACTTTAATAGGTTTAGCCTTTGTATTAAAAGATCCTGAACACTTACTTGGTGAGGAGGAAGACCTAGGTATTACATTTGCAGTTATTGATGCAAAAACAAAAGGCATTGATAACTCTAAACGTCATGATCCACTTGGAATTCCTTTTGTAAATTCACCTTTATATGGTAAAGATGTTGTTATTAATTTAGAAAATATCATTGGTGAAAACAAAGGTATTGGAAAAGGTTGGCAAATGCTTGTTGAATCTTTATCAATAGGACGAGGAATTTCACTTCCAAGTGTTAGCCTTGGAGGAAGTAAACTAGCGCTTAATGTGGTAGCCTCATATTCACAATTAAGAGAGCAATTTGGACTTAGTATTAACCATTTTGAAGGTGTTGAAGAAAAAATAGCAAAAATTGCAGCCTTTACGTATATGCTAAATGCTTCAAGAAACTACACTTTAGATGCTATTGATAATGGTGCAAAACCAGGAGTTATAAACTCAATTATGAAATACCATGCAACTGAAAAATTTAGAACTGTTGTAAATGATGCAATGGATGTTTTAGGTGGAAGTGCTATTATTAGGGGTGAAAACAACCTTTTAGCCCACGCTTATTTTGCTATTCCTATTTCAATTACTGTTGAAGGTGCAAATATATTAACAAGAAATCTAATGCAATTTGGACAAGGATTAATAAAATCTCATCCATATATCTATACACAAATAAATGCTTTGAAAAACAATAATGTACAAAGTTTTGATAGAGCATTTTTTGCACATATTGGCTTAGTATTTAATGCATTTTCTAAATCTTTAGCTTATTATGTAACAAGAGGACAAATAAATTGCCAAAAAGGTCATTTCCAAAGATATAAACAAAAATTAACATGGGTATCAAGTGAATTTACACTTTTAACAAATGTTGCTTTGGGAATTCTTGGACCTAGTCTTAAAAAAAGAGAAAATATTAGCGCACGATTTGGAGATATTTTATCAAATTGTTATTTAATAACTGCAACATTAAGAGAGTTTGAAAATAACCCAAATGAAAAAGATAAAGATTTAGTAGATTATATTTGTAATTATTGTTTTAATGAAATTCAAATAGCAAGGGAAGAGATTATTTCAAATATTGGATATTTAGGATTCCTACTTCCTCTTGTAAAAATAAATCCATTCTCAATAAAAGCAAAAGACTCTTTAAATGCTAAAATTGTGAAAACTTTAGAGGAAAATGATTACTTAAAACAAATGACATCAAGCCTATTTATTTCAAGTAATAAAGAAGATAGATTAGCAAAAATCCAAGAAGCTGTAAAATTAAATAAAGAGGCACAAAATAGCTTTAAAATTCTAAAAGAAGCTATTAAAAATGGAACAATTCAAAAAGACAATTCAGAAAATATGATAAATGAACTTTTAGAAAAAAATCTTTTATCAAAAGATGAAATAGAAAAAATGCTAGAAGCTCATGCACTAAAACAAGAAGTTATAAGTGTTGATTCATTCGATGCAAATGTTTATAAGGTTCAACGATGATACAAAGTGACTTGCTAATAAACACAAATGGTTATGTTTTAAGTTTGCTAGAAAAAATTCTTGATGCAAACATAGAAGTTAAAGGAATTGAAAATATTCCAAAAGATAATCCAAAAATGTTTATTGCAAATCATTTTACAAGAACAGAAGCTATGCTTGTACCTTATACTTTATATAATATAACAGGGAAAAAAGTAGGAATTATTGCAGATGAATCATTATTTAAATCATATATAGGTGATTTTTTAACAAATTTAGGGGCCATCAAAACAAGTGATCAGACAAAATATGAGCATATTATTGGTGATTTAATTACTTCTTGTAAAAACTGGATGATTTTTCCTGAGGGAAGAATGGTAAAAGCAAAAGATATAAAAAAAATAGATGATGTTTTTTGTGTAAACATTGATAATTCATGCCAAAGAGTTTACACTGGAGCTTCTGTATTCGCATTAAGTTCAGAATTTTTTAGAGAAAAATATTTTGACAATAAAATAGAAGATTATGATTCTTTTAGTAGTAATTATTTTATTAATAATTGTAGCGATATTAATAAAAATGAAACTATGATTGTTCCTATTAATATAAGTTACACAAAAATCAGAAATGGGAAAAATTTTCTTCTAGATATGGTTGAGAGAGTAGTAGATAATATACAAGATAATTTTAAAGAAGAATTAGAAATAGAAAGTAATTTAGTATTAAATTCAAAGATTATTATTCGTATTTTAAAACCAGTTAGCACAAAAGATATTATTAAAGAATTATATGACAAAGATTTTACAAAGGAACAAATTCTTAATGAATTAAGATACAAAGTCACTCAAAATCTTATGAATTATATTTATGAATCTTTAACAATAAATTTTGACCATATATTTACACTGATTCTTTTTTTAAATCCAACAAATATCATAAATATAGATTATTTTAAAAGATTAATATATTTAGTTTTTTATGAAATAAAAAAGAATTCATTATTTTATGATGAAGATATAAATAAAGATTTAATCTATTTAATTTCTTATGAAAAATTTAAATTATTTGATGATATCTTAGATGTGGCAATAAAAGATGAAATATTAACTATTGATGAAAATAATTTCTTAATAAATAAAGAAAAATTAGCAGATGCTCATACTCATCATACAATAAGATTAAAAAATATTTTAAAAGTTATTTTAAATGAGATTTTAATCAATGAAAAAGTTATAAATATAGTAAAAGCTTTATTTGAAAAAAATGAAATAGAAAATAATGAAAGTTTAGTTCAAATATTAAAAGATGAAGAAAATAAAGAATATGAAGAAAGTTATGAAAAATATATAAACAATGAAAATATAAGATCTCAAGATATAGGAAAAACAAAATATTTTGAATCAATAAATTCAAATAGTTGCGTTATTGCAATTCATGGTTTTTCATCAGCACCAAAAGAAGTTGAAAAATTAGCAATCTTTCTAAATAAAAATAATCTAAATGTTATAGCACCAAGACTTTCAGGTCATGGAACTGTTCCTGAAGATTTAAAAAATAAGAAATGGGAAGATTGGTATAAATCAATTTCTAGAGCAATTACAATAGCCTCGATACAATGTAAAAGAGTTTATATTGTAGGTTTTTCAACAGGTGGATTATTGGCACTTTTAAGTACAAAAAAACAGTATAAAGAGTTTGTAGGCTTAGTTTGTATAAATGCTGCACTTCATTTAAATGATCTTAGAATAAAAACACTGCTTCCTGCTATTTCATTTTGGAATGATGTAGTAAAAGTATTTAGTGATGATAAATATACAAAAGAGTATGTTGATAATTTCCCCGAAAATCCTGAAATTAACTACAATAAACACTATGTTGATTCAATAGAACAACTTAATTTATTAATGAAAAAAACAAGAAAAAGTTTATATAAAATAAGAAAACCAATTTTAATAATTCAAGGGCAAGATGATCCTATTGTAAATCCAAGCTCAGCCCATGAAATATATGAGAAAATAGAATCAAGATACAAATCTCTAAAAATTATAGAAGCCTCAAGACATGTTATAATCACAGGTGATAACACAGATGAGTTATTTGATTATATATTGGATTTTACTAAACAAGGAGAAGCCTAATCTATTTTATAATAAAAGTTATTATAGAATAAATTATAAAATTTATTAAAGGATCAAAATGAAACTTCTAAGAAATATGGTTTTAGTCGCCCTAAGCTTAATAATAATTGCAGGATGTACACACAAAACACCTTACACAAATAGATCTCAAATGATATTTATGTCACCAAAAGAGGAATTAGCCCTTGGTGAAAAATCATACAAAGAAGCACTTTCAGAAGCTAAAGTAATAACAGGTACTAATGATGCTAATAGAGTAAAAGCAATAGGAGAAAGAATCGCTAAAGTTGCAAATAGAAGTGATTTCTCTTGGGAATTTAATCTTGTTCAAAACGATGCTTTAAATGCCTTTTGCTTACCAGGAGGAAAAGTTGTTGTTTATACAGGAATTTTAAAAGCAGCACGTAATGATGACCAATTAGCAACTGTAATTTCCCATGAAATAGCCCATGCACTTGCTCGTCATGGAGCTGAAAGAATGAGTTCATCAATGGTACAACAAGGGGTACAAGTATTAGGAAATGTTGTTTTAGCTGTTGGTGCACCTGAATATCAAAATGTATTTAATCAAACATATGGAATTGGAACACAAGTGGGTGTTATGCTTCCTTATGGAAGAATGCAAGAGAGTGAAGCTGATGAAATCGGTATTTATTTAATGCACAAAGCTGGTTATAATATTTATGAATCATTAAAATTTTGGGAAAATATGAGTGATGGGAAAAAAGAGACAAGTGAGTTTTTATCTACGCACCCTAGTTCAACGACAAGAATAAAAGATTTAGAAAAAGTAATTGCAAAAGTTCTTGCAGGACAGTAAAATCAAAATATAGGAGTTACTCCTATATTTTAAAACAAAGAGATTAAGCTATATTTGTATAAACAGCTTGAACGTCTTCATCATCTTCAAGTTTTTCTATTAATTTACCAATCTCATCTTGTTGTGCTTCTGTAAACTCTTGAGGATTATTAGGAATTCTTTTTAACTCAGCTTTTGTAAGTTCAATTCCTAACTCTTCAAATTTTTGATTCATATTTCCAAAGTCTGTATAGTTAGCATAAGCTAAAACAACACCCTCTTCTTCTTCAATTTCTTCAAGTCCAGCATCAATTAATTCTAATTCTAATTCTTCAATATCCATATCTGCTGTTTTATTAAATTCAAAAATAGCTTTTCTATCAAAGAAAAATTCTAAAGAACCAGTTGGTACAACTTGTCCACCGTTTTTATTGAAATACATTTTCACATTTGCAACTGTTCTTGTGTTATTATCTGTTGCAGTTTCTACAAAAATTAAAATTCCATGAGGACCTTTTCCTTCAAAGTTTACTTCAGAAAAATTTGTTGCATCTTTTCCACTAGCTCTTTTAATAGCAGCATCAATATTTGTTTTTGGCATATTTTCAGCTTTTGCATTTAAAATTGCAGTTCTAAGAGCTGAGTTCATTTCAGGATCTGGAACTCCAGCTCGTGCTGCCATTTCAATTGCTTTTGCAAGTTTAGGGAAAATTCTTGACATTGCTCCCCATCTTTTCATTTTTGACGCTTTTCTATATTCGAAGGCTCTACCCATTATAACTCCAATTTGTTTTTCAAATTTTTGTTGAATTATAGCAAGTTTGTAATAATATATTTATAAATATAAAACTTATTCTAAAATAAAATTAGCTATGATAGAAAGATGAAAAAAACATTATTAATATTATTTACCCTATTTTTAAATCTACATGCATTAAATATTTCCCATTCGCAAATTAAAAATGCAAGTACAGTTCTACTCAAAATCAATGAAGAAAACATACGTGATGTAAAATTGACTTTTGATAAACAAAACATAAATTTCAATGAAAATCCATTTGAAAACAACTCTTTTTATGCTCTTTTACCCATCTCTTATTATCAAAATTTAGGAGATAATAGAATTATTATTTCTTATATAAAAGATAGCAAAAAGATATTTAAAGGCCTTGATTTAAAGATTATTGATGGAAAGTATAAAAGTGAAGTTATAAATGTAAAACCATCAATTTTTAAACCTGATAAAGCTAAAGAAGCAAGAGTTAAAAAAGAGTATCAAGAAGCTATGGAAGTTTATAATAGTTCAAGTCCTAAAATATATTGGAAAGAAGAGTTTATATATCCAATAAATTCTGCAATAACAAGTGATTTTGGAACAAAAAGAGTTTATAATGGACAACTTAAATCATACCATGGGGGAACAGATTTTAAAGCAAAAGACAATACCCCAATCCTTGCATCTAATTCAGGAATTGTAAGAATCTCAGCAAATAGATTTTATGCAGGGAACTCAATAGTAATAGACCATGGACATGGTGTTTACTCATGTTATTTTCACTTAAATAAAATGAATTTTAAAGTTGGTGATTTTATAAATAAGGGTGAAGTAATAGGACTTAGTGGAAGCACAGGAAGAATTACAGGACCCCATTTACATTTTACTTTTAGAATCAATGGTATACAAGTAGATCCTCTCCAAGCAATTGAAGTTTTAAATAAGTTAAAAGCCTTTTAAACATTATTTTTATAAATTTTAAATATAATATCAACTATTATAGATAAAGGATAATTTTGAAAAATATTATAATAGTAATTGCTCTAACATTTTTTTGTTATGCTGATGAAAAATATAATGATGAATTTACTCAAGATTTTGATTCAGAGTTTACAAATAAGAATGGTGAAGTTTTTGATCCATTAAGTGGATACAATAGATTAATGACTAATTTCAATGATAAAGTTTTTATAAATGTTTTAAATCCAGTTGCTAAAGGTTATGCTTATGTAGTCCCTCAAACAGCAAGAATTGGAATTGATAATTTTTTTGATAATATTATGTTTCCAATTAGATTAATAAATAATTTATTACAACTAAAATTTCAAAATTCAGCTGAAGAAACAGGTCGTTTTATAGTAAATACTATCTGGGGATTAGCAGGATTTATGGATGTTGCAAAAAGTGAACTTGGATGGGAAGCCCATAAAGAAGACTTTGGACAAACTTTAGGATTTTATGGTATTGGAGATGGTTTTCATGTTGTATTACCATTTTTAGGACCATCAAATTTAAGAGATATTGTAGGTCTTGGGGCTGATTCTTATGTAAGTGTATTAAGCACAACAGGATCTAGTGATTTAAACTATAAAATACCTAATACTCAACTAGAAGAAATTGGTATTAAAACTTATGATGTTGTAAATACAACTTCTTTAAAACAAGGTCAATATGAATCTTTAAAAAAAGATGCTTTAGATTTATATCCTTTCTTAAGAGATATTTACACTCAAACTAGAAAAAAACAAATAGAGGAATAAAATAGATGATATTAAAAAAGATTTTTAAATTTTTATTAATAATTACAGTTACAGTAAGCTATGCAAATGCTTTAAAGCAAGATGAAATAAAAGAGCAAATGACAAAAAAAATTGATAATGTTCTTTTAATTTTAGAAAAAAAAGACTTAAGTATTTCACAAAAAGGTGATGAAATTATAAAAGTAATTGACGAAGTTTTTGATTATGAATTAATGGCTAGAATTTCACTTGGAAAAGAAACATGGAACTCTTTATCAGATGAAAAACAAAAAGAGTTTGTTAAAATTTTTGAAAATAAATTAAAAAAATCATATATTGAAAAACTAGAATTTTACAATGATCAAAAAGTGAAAATATTAAGTTTAAAACCACATAATAACTCAAGATTACAATTAGAAACTGAATTAGTTGGTAAAGATGAGAATTATAAAATTAATTATAATTTTTATAATAAAGCAAAAGATTCAGAACAATGGCTTATTTACGATGTTGAATTACTAGGAGCTAGTATTATTCAAACATATAGACAACAATTTGCAGGTCTTTTAAAAGAAAAAACTTTTGATGAGATGTTAGTTTTATTAGATTCTTCAAATAAAAAACAATGATAAAAAGAATCTATGATACTTTTATTTTAAAGTATCCACTAATTGTTCTAATAATTTTATTAGTATTTATCTCAACTTTGGGTTATCATGCCACAAAGCTTGAGATAGATGCATCTGCTGAAACCCTACTTTTAGATGATGATAAAGATCTTAAATTTTTTAGAGAAGTAAAAAAAAGATATGATAGTTCAGATTTCTTGGTGGTTACTTTTTCTCCAAAAAGTGACATACTTTCAAAAGAAAGTCTAGATACAATCAAAAATATTTCTAATGACTTTTTAAAAATTGAAAATATTGAAAGTGTTACTTCTATTTTAAATATTCCTTTACTTCAATCTCCTATTCGACCAATATCTGATTTAGTTTCAGGAGTAGAGTCTTTAGAAACAAAAGATTTTGATAAAAATCTTGTAAAAAATGAATTTTTAAATTCTCCTTTATACTCAAATGCCTTAGTAAGTAGTGATTTTAAAACTACTGCTTTGATTTTGAATTTAAAAAATGATACAAAATATTTTGAATTACTAGAAAATAGAAACTCATTATTAAGTAAAAAAAGAGAACAATCTCTAAGCGATGAAGAAACTGTTCAACTTAAAAATGCAATTGTAGAATTCAAAGAGTATAGAGATATTTTAAGAGAAAAAGAGAGCTTAGAAATAAAAAATATTAGAGAGATAATTACTAAATATCAATCTAATGGTAAAATATTTTTAGGTGGAGTAAACATGATAGCCAGCGATATTGTTGGTTATGTTAAGAATGACTTACTTATTTATGGCTCATCTTTAGTTTTTATCTTAATATTTGTTTTATGGTATATTTTTAGACATATTAGATGGATTGTTATTCCTTTATTTATATGTTTAATTTCAGTTATTTCAACCGCTGGAGTTTTAGGTTTATTTGGATGGGAAGTAACTGTTATTTCATCAAACTTTATAGCATTACAGTTAATTATTACTATTTCTATAATTCTGCATTTAATTGTAAGATATAGAGAATTAAACGTAAAATATAAAAATGCAAGCCAATATAAACTAGTTATTAATACTGTATTATCAAAATTCAATCCATCATTTTTTGCAATTATTACAACTATTACAGGATTTGGTTCTTTAGTTTTATCAAATATTCAACCTGTTATAAATCTAGGTCTTATGATGAGTACGGGAATTGCAATTTCTTTAGTTTTATCTTTTTTAGTTTTTCCTATTATTTTAATTATGATAAAGAAAAAAGATGAACACGAAGAAAAAAATACAAGATTTTCTTTTATAAGAAAATGCTCAGATATAGTTGAACATAAGGGTAAAGCTATAATAATCACAAGTATTTTAGTCCTTATTTTTTCAATAAGTGGAAGTTTAAAACTAATTGTAGAAAATAGTTTTATTAGCTATTTTAAACAATCAACAGATATTTATAAAGGTATGCAAGTAATTGATGAAAGTCTTGGAGGAACAACTCCATTGGATATTATTATCAATTTTAAAGAAGATAAAAAAGCTATTATTCAAGTAAAACCAAAAGATGAATTTGATGACTTTGAAAATGAATTTGCAAAAAATGCAGATGATAAGCAGTATTGGTTTAGTCAAGATAAAATGGATACAATCACCGCTGTGCATGATTATTTAGAAACAATTCCTGAAATCGGAAAAGTTCAATCACTAGCAACCTTATTAAAAATTGGACAAACATTAAATAATGGAAGAAAATTAGATGGAATAACCCTAGCCTTATTATATAATCAACTTCCTCCTAAATATAAAACATTAATATTATCTCCTTTTATTAATATAGATAAAAATGAAGCAAGAATTACTATTAGAATTATAGATTCAAATCCTAATTTAAGAAGAAATGATTTATTAAATAAAATAAATCATGATTTAAGACAAATTATACAAAATAAAGAAACAACATATAAATTATCAAATCTAATGGTTTTATATAATAATATGCTTCAATCGCTATTTGATTCTCAAATATCTACTTTAGGTTTTGTGCTTATTATTCTATTTATAATGTTTTTATTACTATTTAGATCTCTAAAAATAGCATTAATAGCCTTAGCAGCCAATATAGTACCTATTTCAGCAATATTTGGAATAATGGGTTGGTTGGGTATTCCCTTGGATATTATGACTATTACAATTGCAGCAATTGCTATTGGAATTGGAGTTGATGATACTATTCACTTTATACATAGATTTAAAGAAGAATTCAAAGTTGACCACAATTATGTAAATGCTATGAGAAGATCACATGAAAGTATAGGTTATGCTATGTATTATACTTCATTGGTAATAATTCTTGGTTTCTCGATTTTAGTTTTATCAAACCTAATTCCAACTATTTACTTTGGAATATTAACAGTTGTTACAATGTTTACAGTTTTAGCAGCTGATTTATTATTATTACCAAAATTATTATTGATTTTTAAACCATACGAAAAATTAAAGGAAATAAAATAATGAATGTTGCAATATATTGTGGTTCATCATTTGGAAATAGTGATGAATATGAAGAAAAAACAAGAGTTTTAGCGCAAAAACTAGCTCTTAAGAATTTTAATATCGTATATGGTGGTTCACTTCAAGGTTTAATGGGAATTGTTTCTAATGAATCTTTGAAGTATAATAATATCGTAACAGGTGTAATCACTTATGATTTAGTTTCAAAAGAGATTGAAAATAAAAATATCACTAAGATTTACAAAGTTGAAACAATGAATCAACGAAAAGAAAAGATGGAAGAATTAGCAGATGCATTTATAACAATTCCAGGTGGTTATGGGACCTTTGAAGAAGTTTTTAGTGTAATATCAGCAGCACAATTAGGATATCATCAAAAACCTTGCGCTTTTTACAATATAAATGGATATTATGATAAATTAATAGATTTCTTAAAAAACTGTGCAAAAGAAGGCTTTATAAGAGAAGATTTTGTTGATATGTTAATTGTATCTGATGATATAGACAAAATTATTAATAAAATAGAAACATACAAAGCACCAAAGAATAAATGGGAGAAATAGGATAGTTTTAATCATATTTACCCTTTGTTAACTTTTTATTTAAGAAGGGTTAATAATTAAGTATTATAATTACCTTATAAGTTAATTGAAACCTTAATTGCGATGTTAAGATTTTTTCATATAACTCTCCTACTATATACAAGTAAAAGGGAAGCTTTTTTAGCTTCCCTTTTTTTTTTACTAAAATTAAAAATTAAATTATAGGACAATAACTATTTATGAAACAATATATTCTTTTTGATAACGATGGTGTACTAGTAGAAACAGAAAATTGGTACTATGAAGCAAATAAAAAAGCCTTAAAACAACTAGGTCTAAACCTACAAATGTCTGAATATCAAGAGATAATGGCAAGAGGTGGAACAGCTTGGGAAGTAGCAATAAATGCTGGAATCACAACAGAAATCATAGATAAAAAAAGAGTTCAAAGAGATATTTATTACCAAGAATTTTTACATACAAAAAATCTTGAAATCCCAAATGTAAAAAAAGTCCTAAAAAATCTTTCAAAAAAATATAAGATGGCAATAGTAACCACATCAAGAAGAGTAGATTTTGAGCTTATTCATAAAAACAGAGGAATAAGTGACTATATGCAGTTTATATTATGCGTTGAGGACTACGAAAGAGCTAAGCCCTACCCTGACCCATATTTAAAAGGTTTAGAGCTATTTAAAGCTTTGCCTGAGCATACTATTGTAGTTGAAGATTCACAAAGGGGATTAATTTCTGCTGTTAATGCAAATATAGAGTGTGTAATTGTAAAAAATGAATTTACAAAAACACACGATTTTTCGAAGGCTAACTATTTTATAGATAGTTTAGAGCAATTAGAAACTATATTAAATTAGTTTTTAATTGCCAAATTAATATATTGTTCTAAATCTTCTTTTGAAGTTTTTCCAACAAATCTTTTTACAAATCTTCCATCTTTTGTAAACAAAAACATTTCAGGAATCTTTTTTACATCACCTAATTGTTTTGCTAATTTAAAATTTTCTTCACCAACAGTAATTGGATATTCAATCTGATATTTAGCAATAAAATCTAAAATCTCTTGTTTTGGTTTATCTTTTTCGAATAATACAGATACTATTTCGAAATCATTTTTATACTTTTCTCTAAGCTCTTTTAAAACTGGAATCTCTTCAATACAAGGAGGACACCATGTTGCAAAAACATCTACTAAAACTGCTTTTTTACCTTTAAATTCTTCAAAATCAAGACCTTGAGCTGTACTTTTTAAAGTAATAAATTTTTCATCTGTTGTAAGTAGAGTAAAATTCTCTGAAACAAACTCTTTATTATCACTGCTATCTTGAGATGTTGATTTTACAATCACACTTTCATCTATTGTTGTTTTATTATCACAAGCACTAAATAAAAAACCTATAACCACTAAACCAATTAAACTTTTTTTCATCATTTTCCTAAACCTGATAATTCTTTTATTAAATCTTTTGCTTCAACTTCATCAAAAAAAACATTCATTGAAAGTTCATAATTAACTTTTTTTATAAATTTAATTCTCTCTTGAAATTGCAACTCTTTATTCTGTTTATTTGCTTCTAATATTTCAAGAAGCTCATCTTTATAATTTTGTATTAACTCATCTTTTTTTACAGCTGCTGGTTTAACAAAAGTAGTTTTATTTTTTTTGTAATACATAAAAACTACTGTAAGAACAGCACTTAAAACAAGAGCTAATAAATATTCCATTTTATTTACCACTTCTTGCTATTGCTTTTGCTTCTTTTGCAATTGTCTCAGCACGTCTTGCAACTTCTAAAATTTCTGCAACTTTTGCATTATAATCAACTTCATTTTCTAATTTTTCAATTCGCTCAAGAACATTTCTATAATCAATATGACCTATTGTTTCTAAAACTCTTGGTGCATTTAAAATATGTTTTATAAGACTTAAATCTTTCCAATTAAATGTGATTTTATTATCTAAATGCTCTTTATAATTTTGATTAATTTGTGTTTCATTTTTAACAAAGGCCAAATCTAAAGTAATATCATCTTTTTTTGCAAAGAAATAAAAATATAAACTTTGTAAATAAATAGGATTTTTTAGATTTGAAATATAATCATAAACCTTTTGTTCTTCATTATTATCCAACATATAAGATAAAATAACTTCAGATATTTTAGTATTACCATCTTCAAAAATTGAATCTATTTTTTTATTACAATTTTCAAAAATTTGACCTGAATTTTCCTTAGTTAAGTTTTTAACAAACTTAAATAAATCAAGATTAAAAGCAAAACTAAATCTATTTATTTCATCTTGCAAAGGCGCTAATATACTTTGAGGGTTTGATAAAGTATTTGCATATGAAACAATACTATTTATATATTTAATGTCATTTTCTTTAAAACTAATGTTCTTGTAGTAAGATTCTATCTCTTTTGATAAATTATCATCTAATAAAGATTTTGATTTATCTTCATAATATTTTGTTAACTCTTCAATTGCATATTTTTTTGAATTTTTTGCAATTAAAGAGTATTGAAGTGAGATTTGTTTATAAGATTTTATTTTCTTTTTAACATTAAAATCTTTTAATAAAACTAACTGTGAGTTTAAAATATCATCTTTCAATAGATTTAAGCTAGTTGCAACTTCAAGTCCTCTTTTAGGTAGTTCTTCAACAATTTTTGATAATTTTAAGTCAAACTCATCAAAATCTGAACTATTTTGTATTTTTGATACAAGCCTTAAAAGTTGTGATTTTTTGAAAGAATTTCTTACAAAAAAAGCTACTATTAACAATATTACTAATATTACTAAAACTACTACATAAACACCATTTGGATTTTGTGAATAAATAATTCCTAAATCAAAATTTGATTCCTTTACAAGAGAAAAGAAATCACTAGTTTTTTCTAAAAATGACATAATCTACCTTTTATTTATAAATTTCAGCCTCTACTAAATCAAATAAATCTTTTTGTGATAAAACACTTAATCTTTTTTCATTTACAAAAACAGTAGGCGTTCCTCTTACATTTAATTCTCTAGCATCGCTTGTATCAATATCCATAATTTTATCTATTTCTGGATTTTTTGAATCTTCTTTTAATTTATTTATATCTAAATCTGGAATTACAGCTAAAAATTCCCATAATAATTCTGGTTTTTCATTATTGTGTTGTGCCCATAAAGGCTGTTTTTCAAATATTACGCTTAACACTTCTTCATATTTATTTTGTTCTCTTGATGCTTCAAGAATTTTTATTGCAAATCTAGAATTTTTATGATTTGGAACATATCTTACAACTAATTGAATATCTTCATGATACTCTTTATAGACTTTTCTCATAATTGGATGAAATAAAGCACACGATTCACACTCAGGGTCTAAAAATTCAACTACTGAAATATTTTTTTTATTGTCACCAAATTTTATTGAATGATCTCTAATCAATGAACTACTTTTACTCAATGTAGCTACTTCTTCTTTTTTTGTTTCACTACTTTTATAAAAATAACCTAAACCTACAAATAATAACACTAGAACAACTAGTGATCCTAATACTAACTTCTTATTCTGCATTTAATTTAATTCCTTTTTCGTTTTTACTAATAAAATTAGTATCAAAGTATATGCAAAAAAAGATAACAAAGGGATAGTAATAAAACCTAACCAATTAAGATAATCTACAGAGCAAGGCACTCCTTGAACGCAAGGGGAAAGGTTTTCTGGGATTATTCCAAACATTAATAAATTATGATAAATTGATATTATCCATCCAAAAACTACTAATAATATTGCATATTTAAATAATTTATCATCAGGAAATAAAAGATTAATCAAAAATATAAGAACCAAAGGATACATAAATATTCTTTGATACCAACACAAAGAACAAGGTACAAAATGCATGATTTCTGAAAAAAATAGACTTCCCAGTGTCGCTACTAAAGATACTATAAAAGCAAAAAAGACATAGGTCAAATTAGAATTTGACCTATTAGGTGAATCTAAACCCATTAACTTAGGCTCCTCCACCAATATCAGAGTTTAATTCATCGTGAATTTTACTTCTTGGAATCGAATCACATAAGGCAACAGATTCATTTAGAGCTTTAAAAAACTCTCCAATATTCTCATAAGGAATTTCAACTTCAGAAACTTTTGTTTTACCATGAGAAAAAATAGCAATACTAACAACTGGGCTGCTATATTCACCATAAGGCTTTTCAATATGTTCGATTCTTACTGTATCATCAGTTGAATGAGCTAATTTAAACGTTTTAACTTCTATATGTTTTGATGGCATAATACACTCCTTTTAATTTATAAATAATTGTAACAAAAAATTGTAGCATAAACAAAACATTTTTACTTATTTAATTGATGTTGCTGTTAAAAAGAGATAATTTTTCCCAGTTAAGGTAACTCTATACTTTTTTTGTTGTAAATATTTTTTACAAAAATAAACATCTTTATATAAAACAGATTGCTCAGAATATGAATAATTGGCAGCTTTCGCACCATAAATCATTTCACCATTTATCCATCTACAGTTTGGAAAACCTAAAATAATGGAACCTTTATCTTCTAAATAATTTTGTATTAAATCCATAAATAATAATTTAAAATTCAATCCTGAACTTTGTAAAGTTCCTATTGAAATAAGTAAATCACACTTTTTTAAATTTAATTCTTCTAGTTTATTGATATCATGATTATAAAAAATAAAATTTTCATGTGGAAATCTATTTCTAGCAAATTCAATAGCGCTAGAAGAATAATCAATACCTACTAAATTCATTTGATTTAAACAATCTTTATCAACAAGATTCTTTATAATTTCAAATTCATCAGCTTTGTTTATTCCCAAATTTAAAATATTTCTTTTTTCTTCAATTTTTACATTTTTTAAAGTATTCATATAAGCATATAAAAAAGATGGTTCTTCATTTTTATTAATTCTAAAAAATATTGAATCTTCACCATATTTTTCATTTCTTTCATCATTTACATCATTATGAAAAGAGTCTATTTTATTTAACTTTTGAAACCTAATTTGCACAGAATTCTCATCTAGTTTTATAATTAATAACTTACAAAATAGTATTTCAGCCAAATCACTCCAAGATTTGTAAGATCTATATATAAATTCTTGATTGTTTAATTGTAATCTTTCTCCTGCGTAAATATTATCTTTTATATTTGGATTTAAAATTTCAATATCTACTTCATTAAAATTTTTTAATTCATTTTCTAAATACAAAACTATTTCAAACATATTCTCATTTGTAATTTTTTTCATTAATTCTCTCATTCTTATTTACATTTTTTTTGATTATATTATAGTTTTATGAAATTTTTCCATGTTACTTTCTTGCTTATTTTTATTAATTAATTTTAAATTTTAATAAATTTTTAATTTTATACACTTTTCTTACATTTTATTCTAATAAGATAACATATGTTTATTTAGGAAAAAAGGAACAAATATGAATAATAATATTCAAACAGCAGATTTATGTGATGATAATAAAGATAAACAAATACAAGTTTTATCTCCGAATTTTAAAAACTATGGTGGATTAAAAAAATTTTCTGGCCAAATAGTAACTGTTAGACTTGATAAAAGTAATTGGCTTTTATTGGAAATGCTAAGAGATGAAGATGGAAAAGGAAGAGTTGTAGTTGTAGATAATGCTCAAGAGTTTTTTGGAGTTGTTGGTGATAAATTAATGGCCTTTGCACTTAAAAACAATTGGACCGCAATAATTTTAAATGGTTACGTAAGAGATACAGATGAAACCAAAAATATTCCAGTTGGATTATTTGCAGTTGGAACTTGTCCTCTTAGAAATTTTGATAAAACAGACTCAGCAAGAGATATTGAATTAAACTTTGAAGGTGTTAGTGTTAATACAGGTGATTATGTTTATGCGGATAATGATGGAGTTATTTTTACAAAAACAGAACTAATCTAAACATATTTTTAAAATTATATATAAATTATAAAGAAGTATCTCAATTTAGTTAAGTTTATAAACCAAAAAATGGTAATATTAGGCATTAATTATTTTAAAGGAAACTAAAGTTGAGATATATTATCTTAGGTCTTATCATGGCAGGTTTATTCCAAGTATTCTTCTGGATTACGCAGGATAACAGAGTGTCATTAATTGAAACTTCATTCGAAAAAGTTGAATCACTTTCTTACTCACCATTTGATGGTTATGACAAAAAAGTTCTTTCACAAAAAAGAATTGAAGAAGATGTAAATATGCTATCGCATTTTACAAACAAGCTTCGTACTTATTCTACTGCCGATGCAAAAGTAATTTTAGAAGCAACATCTAAAACAGATATACCAGTTGACTTAGGTATTTGGATAAGTGGTGACCATAAAGAAAACCATTTAGAAATACAAAGAGCTCTAAAGCTATTAGAACAATATCCAGATAGTATTGCAAATGTTATCGTTGGAAATGAAACTTTATTAAGAGCTGATTTAAATGAAGAAGAATTGTTTGCATATATTGACTATGTCTCAGAATTAACTAACAAACCAATTACTTGTGCTGAAACATGGGACGTTTGGGAAAGAATTCCAAATCTTGCAAATCATGTTGATTTTATTACTATACATATTCTACCTTACTGGGAAAAAGTTCCAATCGAACAATTTAATAGTTTTATTATTGAAAAATATAGTGTTGTTGAAAAACTTTTTCCATATAAAAAAATAAATATTGGGGAAACAGGATGGCCAAGTCATGGTTACAATAATAACAATGCCGTTCCAAGTTTAAAAAATCAAGCCGTTGCAATTAGAGGATTTATAAACTTAGCTTCTGAAAATGGTTGGTCTTATAATATTGTTGAAGCATTTGATCAACAATGGAAAGGTTATGATGAGGGAAATGTTGGACAATATTGGGGAATTTTTACTTCAGATAGAGAATTAAAGTTTTATTT
>Ga0180008_1000291_pt1 | contig 48331 bp, 35 predicted proteins | sample MM_PW_MetaG_FD_121121 | JGI IMG/M metagenome (GOLD analysis project Ga0180008, IMG submission 121121) | Groundwater microbial communities from the Aspo Hard Rock Laboratory (HRL) deep subsurface site, Sweden - MM_PW_MetaG | ecosystem: Environmental > Aquatic > Deep subsurface > Groundwater... | reverse complement strand
GCATCGTACCGCTAACCCCTTGATTCGACTACCGTTTCAGCGGCTTTGCAGGGGCGTTTCGGGGCCTGTTCCGACTTTCAGTCCACGCGTCGCAGAACTTTCACTTTTCGCGGCGGTTTACACTTTGCGCCGCAACGACCAAGAAAAAAGGCGCCTGCCGGCCAAAGCCAGGAAGGCGCTTTCCTCAAGATGAATTGGTCGGGGCGGTGGGATTCGAACTCACGACCCTCTGCTCCCAAAGCAGATGCGCTACCAGGCTGCGCTACGCCCCGAACAAGACAGCATTGTAGCCGCATGCTAGGGATGGTCGGCACACGAGCGTTGCAAGAACATTGATTTTCGCAACGACAGGATCATGCGGGAGGAATTTGGCATGCGCACCATCAACCTGCGCCGGCTTGCTTTGCTGTGCACGCTGCTCGCAGCAAGCCACACGGGCCAGGCTCAACCGTCGCGCCCACTGCCAAGGGGCGCGCTGATCGATCAGGTCACGGTTTCAGGCATTTCCTCGGGCGCAGCGATGGCGTTGCAGTACGCCGTGGCACATTCGGCGAGCGTCAAAGGGGTGGCCGCCATCGCTGGCCCGAGCTGGGGCTGCGCTCGGGGCTTCGTGAGCACGGCCATCAACGACTGCATGTGCGGCCGCCAGCCCCTGCCAAGCGCCCTGCCCATGGCGCAGGATCTGGCACGCAGCGGCGCCATCGACCCGCTGGTCAATGGCCGGCCCAAAACCTTGTCGCGCGGCTTCGTCTTTCACAGCCCGCTGGATGCCACGGTGGTCGCCGGCACGGGTCAGGCCAGTGCGAGCTTCCTGGCCTCGTTCGTGGGCACACCCCCAGTGGTGGACACGGGCAACAAAGCCGACGGCAGCAACCACGCAGGCCACGGCATCGTCTCGCCTGGCGGCACCGACCGATGCGAGGCCTCACCCAAAGACCGCAGCTACGTGCGCCAGTGCGGGCAGGAAGACAACGCGAGAGACCTGTTCAAGGCCCTCCTTCCCGAGGTCCAACAGGACGCGACACAACGGCGCGACGAGGTGAGTGCCGCCGATATCCAGCCCTTCGATCAGCGCCCGTTCATTGCCGCGGTGACCCGCTCTGGCGAGTACATCGCACCAGATGCGCTGGCGTTTTTCTTCTACCCCACGCGCAGCGAACGCCGACAGCGATTGGACCTGGCCACGACCGGCTATGTGCACGTGCCGCCGTCATGCCAGCAGACAGGCGCTCGCTGCGGGCTGCACATCGCCTTTCACGGCTGCAAGCAGCAGGTTCGCGAATTCGCGCTGACGGCCGGCTATGTGAACTGGGCGGAGGCGCACAAGCAGATCGTCCTGTTCCCGGCCATCGACCAGGGCGCCACACCGGTTTCGGAGAGCTGCAGCAGCGGCGCCATCAACAAGGTGGTCGACACCGCCTGGTACCAACCCAACCCCAACGGTTGCTGGGACTGGTGGGGCTACCTCGATGGCGCAGAGCGCACGCGCCACCTGACGCGCAATGGCCTGCAGATGCGCGTGATCGAGCAGATGGTGCAGGCGATCACGGGGCGTTGAAAGCGCCAGGTCAGGCAGCTGGCTCATGGTGCGCAGCTCAACTGCCGATCTGAGCCCAGACCTTCTCCAGCCGCTTGACGCTGACCGGCTGAGGCGTGCGCAGCTCCTGCGCGAACAGGCTGATGCGCAACTCCTCCAACAGCCAGCGGAACTCATCGGTGCGCGCATCGTGCGTGCCTTTGAGTTCGGCCAGGCGGCGCACCAGGCGCTGGTCCAGCGGGCGCAACTCGGTCATGCGCTGCGCGTCGCGCGCCGGGTCTCCTTTGAGCTTGTCCAGCCGCAAAGTGATGCCCTTGAGGTAACGCGGGAAGTGCTGCAGCTGCGCGTAAGGGGTCGCGCTGACAAAACGCTTGGGCATGAGGCGCTGCAGCTGCGCGGCCACGTCGTCGGCCACGTCCTTCGGGGGCTTGGCGTCCTTGAGTTTGCGCGTGGCAGCTGCGTACTCGGTGAGCACGGTGCCAGCCAGGCGGGCCACTTCCTGGGCGATGAGGTTCAAGCGCGTGCGACCTTCTTCCACGCGGGCCTTGAAGCTGGCTGCGTCGGATGGCAGCGGCTCGTTCAGGTAGGCACGGTCGAGGGCCACATCGATGATCTGGTCGCGCAGCTCGTCGGCGCTGCCCAGGCTCATGTAGGCCATCGCCATCTTCTGCAGGTCGGGGATGTTCTTTTCCAGGTACTTCAGCGGCTCCCGGATCTGCAAAGCGACCAGCCGGCGCAGGCCGACGCGGTGCTTGGCCGCAGCCACATCGGGTTCATCGAAGATGTCGATCTCGACGTGCGTGGCCTTGTCCACCAAAGCGGGGAAGCCGATCAGGGTGTGACCGCCGCGCTGGATCTCCATCAGCTCGGGCAGCTCACCAAAGGTCCAATCGGTGAGCGGCGTGCTGGCTTGGGAGCGGGCAGCGCCCGAATTGCCTGCAGATGGACCTCCAGGGGCGCCCTGCGAGCGGCCCGGTGTCGATTGGGCACCAGTCGCATCGCCCGAGGCCTGGCGGCCTGGCAGCGCATTCCCCTTGCCGGCATCGCGCCTTGCGGCTCCTGGGGCTGAAGCACCTTCATCAGGCGACAAGCGCCCGCCTTGCTCGGCCAGGACACCCTCGGCGCCCGACACCACCTCCTGTGCCTTGAGCGCCGCCAGCGCCTGAAAAGCACCGCGCGCCAGCGAGCCCAGCTCGGCCTTGAGCGCGGGCAGGTTGCGGCCCATGCCCAACTGACGCCCGTGTTCGTCGACCACACGGTGGTTCATGAACAGGTGAGGCGAGAGCATGTCGAGCTTGAAGTCGGCGCGCTTGACGTCGAGCTGGGTCTTGTCGCGCACCGCCTTGAGCAGCGCATCCATCAAGCCGCCCTGCCCGAACGCGGCCGACTGCACGAAGGCTTCGGCGAACTCGGGCAGCGGCACCAGGCGCGCACGGGGCTTCTGGTGCAGGCTCTTGACCAGGGCCAGCACCTTGTCCTTGAGCATGCCGGGCACCAGCCATTCGCCACGCTCTTCCTGCACCTGGTTGAGCGCATAGATGGGCACGGTCACCGTCACGCCGTCGCGGGCGTCACCAGGCTCGTGCAGGTAGGTGGCGGCGCAATCCACGCCACCCATGCGCACGTACTTCGGGAAGGCCGCGCTGGTGATGCCTGCGGCCTCGTGGCGCATCAGCTCTTCGCGGCTGAGGTGCAACAGCTTGGGGTTCTCACGGCTGGCGTGGCGATACCACTTCTCGAAGCTGGCGCCGCTCATCACATCGGGCGGCACCTGCGCGTCGTAGAAGGCGTAGATCAGCTCGTCGTCCACCAGCACGTCCTGGCGGCGCGACTTGTGCTCCAGCTGCTCGACCTGGTTGATGAGCTTGCGGTTGTGCGCAAGGAAAGGCAGGCGCGTCTCCCACTCGTCGTTGACCAGGGCCTCGCGGATGAAGATCTCGCGGGCCTCGCGCTCGTTGACCAGGCCGAAGTTGACGCGCTTGTTGTTGTAAACGACCAGGCCGTAGAGTGTGGCGCGCTCGAGCGCCACCACCTCGGCGGCCTTCTTTTCCCAATGCGGCTCCAGCAGCTGTTTTTTCAGCAGGTGGCCACCCATGGACACCAGCCATGGGACATCGATGTTGGCCACGCCACGCCCATAGAGCTTGGTGGTCTCGACCAGCTCGGCTGCCAGGATCCAGCGCCCCGGCTTCTTGCTCAGGTTGGCGCCGGGGTGCTTCCAGAACTTGATGCCGCGCGCGCCGAGGTACCACTCCTCGTCGTCCGACTTGCAGCCCACGTTGCCCAGCAGGCCCGACAGCAGCGACAGGTGCACCTGCTCGTAGGTGGCCGGTGAGCCGTTGAGGCGCCAGTTGTGCTCGGCCACCACGGTGTGCAGCTGGGTGTGCACGTCCTTCCACTCGCGCACGCGGCGCGGGTTGATGAAGTTCTCGCGCAGCAGGGCCTCGTGCTTGCGGTGGCTGAGCTTGTGCTTTTCCGGCTCACCGGGTGCGTGGTGCCCGTGCCCGCCGCGCGACTCGTCCAGCCACTTCCACAGCTTGAGCGTGCCCATGAACTCCGACTTCTCGTCGTCGAACTGCTTGTGCTTGGTGTCGGCCTGCTGTTGCTGGTCGATGGGCCGGTCGCGCACGTCCTGCACGCTCAAAGACGCGGCGATCACCAGCACCTCGGCCAGGGCCTGGCGGTCCTTGGCCTCCAAAATCATGCGGCCCACGCGCGGGTCCAGCGGCAGCTTGGCCAGCGTCTGGCCCAGCGGCGTGATCTCGTTGTCGTCGTCGACCGCGCCCAGCTCATTGAGCAACTGGTAGCCGTCGGCAATCGCCTTGCGCAGTGGAGGCTCGATGAAGGGGAAGTCCTCCACGTGCCCCAGGTGCAGCGACTTCATCCGCAAGATCACGCCGGCCAGCGACGAGCGCAGGATCTCCGGGTCGGTGAAGCGGGGCCGCGCGTTGAAGTCTTTCTCGTCGTACAGGCGGATGCAGATGCCATTGGCCACCCGGCCGCAACGGCCTGCGCGCTGGTTGGCCGCCGCCTGGCTGATGGGCTCGACCTGCAGTTGCTCGACCTTGTTGCGGAACGAGTAGCGCTTGACGCGCGCGCTGCCGCTGTCGATCACGTAGCGGATGCCAGGCACCGTCAGCGAGGTTTCGGCCACGTTGGTGGCCAGCACGATGCGGCGGCCATTGCCTGTCTGGAACACGCGGTCCTGTTCCTGCTGCGACAGGCGCGCGAACAGGGGCAGCACCTCCGCCACGATGCGGCCATTCGCCAGGTGCTTGCGCAGGTGGTCGGCCGCTTCGCGGATCTCGCGCTCACCGGGCAGGAAGACGAGGATGTCGCCCGAGCCCTCGCGCCACAGCTCGTCCACCCCGTCAGCGATGGCTTCGTTCAGACCGTACTCGCGGCTTTCTTCAAACGGCCGAAAGCGCTGCTCGACCGGGTACAGCCGGCCCGAGACCAGGATGATCGGCGCTGGCCCCTTGGCGGACTCGAAATGCTTGGCGAACCGGTCTGCATCGATGGTCGCCGAAGTGACGATGATCTTCAGATCAGGCCGGCGCGGCAGCAACTGCCGCAGGTAGCCCAGCAGGAAGTCGATGTTCAAGCTGCGCTCGTGGGCCTCGTCGATGATGATCGTGTCGTAGGCCTTGAGGTCCGGGTCGCCCTGCGTTTCGGCCAGCAAGATGCCATCGGTCATCAGCTTGACCGATGCCCCGGGCTGCAGCCGATCCTGGAAGCGGATCTTGTAGCCCACCACATCGCCCAGCGGCGTGTTCAGCTCTTCGGCGATGCGCTTGGCCACGCTCGAAGCCGCGATGCGGCGCGGCTGGGTGTGGCCAATCAGCTTGGGCCGCTTGCCGTGTTCGCGCGGCTGCCCCCACCCGCCCCGGCCCAGGGCCATGGCGATCTTGGGCAACTGCGTGGTCTTGCCCGAACCGGTTTCGCCACAGACGATGACCACCTGGTGCTCACGCAGGGCGGCTTCGATCTCGTGGCGCTTGCCGCTGACGGGCAAGGATTCAGGAAAGTTCAGGGTGGCTTGGCTCACGGTGGCAGCACGCTTGGGGGGCAGACAGGCAAAGTCCGCCATTATCGGCTTGACAGGTCGGCTGGGGAAAGCACGGGGTGCCGACATGACAGGCACGCGGCACGCTCATGCCTTTCCCGCAGACCCGAGACACCCCTCATGAAGTTCGAAGAGTACGTGCAGCACGACGCCCTGGGCCTGGCCGAACTGGTCCGCCGTGGCGAGGTCCAACCCTCCGAGCTGGTGGCAGCGGCGCTCTCGCGGGTCGATGCGGTCCAGCCGAAACTGAACGCGCTGGTGCGCCGCATGGACGAAGAGCACCGCCGCCAGCTGCAGCAGCCCGTGGACCCGGCCCGCCCCTTTGCCGGCGTGCCCTTCCTGCTCAAAGACCTGTTCCAGGAGGTGGCCGGCTGGCCCATGGGCAGCGGCAGTCGCTCGATGCAGAACGTCAAGGCCGAGGTCGACTCCGACGTGGCGCGCCGCTGGCGCGAAGCCGGTTTGATTTTCATTGGCCAGACCAACACCCCCGAATTCGGCGCGCGCAACGTCACCGAGCCGCTCGCCGGCGGCCCCACCCGCAACCCTTGGGACCTTTCACGCACGCCGGGGGGATCATCGGGCGGCTCGGCCTCGGCTGTCGCGGCAGGCGTGGTGCCCATGGCTGGTGCCAACGACGGCGGTGGCTCCATCCGCATCCCGGCTGCTTGCTGCGGCCTGTTCGGACTGAAAGTGGGCCGAGGCCGCATCCCGATGGGCCCGCTGTTCGGCGAAGGCATGAACGGCGCAGCGGTGCAGGGTGTGGTCTCGCGCAGCGTGCGTGACACGGCCGCATCGCTGGACGTGCTGCAAGGCCCCGAGCCCCATGCCCCCTACTTCATGGCCGCGCCGCCGCGCCCCTACCTGGAAGCCGCCAGCGAGCCCCTGCGCCCGCTGCGCATCGGTTTCTCTTCGGCCTCTCCGCTGGGCACCGAGGTACACCCCGAGGCGCGCAAGGCGGTGGAACAGGCTGCTCGCCTGCTCGAATCGCTGGGCCACCACGTTGAAGAAGCCGCACCCGCCATCGACGGGGTGCAACTGTCACAAGACTTCCTGCTGAGCTGGTTCGCCTGCCAAGCCGCCATCGTCGACGACATCATCGAACGCCATGGGGCCAGCCCCAGCGACTTCGAGCCCGACACCCGCGCCATGGCCTCCGTGGGCCGCAGCGTGGGCGGGCCCGAGCTGGTGCGCAGCCAGGGCAGATGGAACGATCACGTGCACGCCCTGGCGCGCTTTCATCAGCGCTTCGATTTCTGGCTGAGCCCGACACTCAGTGCCCCGCCCATCCGCATCGGAGAAATGGCCACGCCGCGCAGCTTGCAGCTCATCAACGAGTTGGTATCGGGCCTGAAGCTGTCTGGCCTCTTGCGCCACACCCCGCAGTTCAAGCAGGTCACCATCCAGAACCTGGCCTGGACGCCTTACACGCAGCTGGCCAACATCACGGGTCGCCCAGCCATGTCGGTGCCACTGCACTGGACACCGGAGGGCCTGCCACTGGGTGTTCAGTTCACCGGGGCGCTCGACTCGGAATTCAAGCTGCTGCAACTCGCATTCCAACTGGAAGCGGCCGAGCCCTGGTTCCAGCGCAGGCCGGCGCTTTGATCATCGAGCCCAATCCGATGAACGGTGCGGGCTCGTCAAAAACTGCGCGAGCAGGGCTCAGGCACCACATTGACAGCGGCGTCATGGCACTTGGCCTCAAGGTGCCGCTGGTGCAAAGCCTGCACCGCCACCAAAGCCAGCATAGCGCCCACGCACTCCAGGATTTCTTCGTACAGAACGTCTTCGCCCAGCCAGTGGTCCATCACTTGCGACACGGCCAAGGCCAGGAAAGAGCCCATCAACAAGCGGCCGACGGGGTTGCGCCAGCCCTGACGCAAGCACATGAACCGAAACAGGTGCCAGCCAGCGACCAACCCCGCCACCACGCTGCCTCCCACCGCGATGGCCTCGGCCAGGCGGCGCGACCAGTGCACCGATGGGTCCAGGTAATGCGACAGCTGCATCAAGGCCTTGCCACTGGGAACGACCTCCGGCGGGATGCCTTGCTCGCGCACCGCCAGGTTCGCGCAAACCACGGCCAAGGCCAAAGCCACGCCAGGCGCCGGACGCTGCAGGATCAACAGGCAGGCGCCCGCAACAAGCCAGACGAACACCGACGTGGTCTCGACCGGCCCATTTTCGGTGGCAAACCAATTGCCCAGATCAGGCCAGATCAGGCCAGATCAAGCCCGCTGCCGTGGCCGCGACGCCCAGCAGGGCAACCAGCCAAGTCAGCACAACATGGGTTTTATCGGACACAGCAACACCTCTGGGCAGCAATGCGGGAAACCCGTTATTTTGACACTTCCATGACAATCACGCCCTGCCCATCGGGCCATTCCCCGAAACCGCTAACATTGGACCTGTCACGCTCAAGCGCCCCGCGAGCGTTCGCCTGCTCCCGCCCGCCATGGACCTTGTCTTTCCCCACCTGTTTGTGCCCTGGTTTCGCTCGGTGGCGCCGCACATCCACGCCCACCGGGGCAAGACCTTCGTGGTCGGCCTCTCCGGTGAGCTGATCGCCGCCGGCAAGCTGGCCAGCTTCGTGCAAGACCTGGCGCTCATGCACGCCATGGGCATCAAGGTCGTGTTGGCACACGGTTTTCGCCCGCAGCTTGAAGAGCAGTTGCGCGCCAAGGGCCAGGAGTCCCGCTTCAGTCACGGCATGCGCATCACCGACGAAGTGGCCCTGGACTGCGCCCAGGAAGCCGCCGGGCAGTTGCGCTATGAAATCGAGGCCGCCTTCTCGCTGGGTCTGCCCAACACCCCGATGGCGGGTGCGGCCATCAGCCTGATTTCAGGCAACTTCATCACCGCCCGCCCCGTCGGCATCGTCGACGGCGTGGACTTCAAGCACACCGGCCTGGTGCGCAAGATCGACGCCATGGCCATTCGCCGTGCCATCGACACGGGCTCGCTGGTCATGCTCTCGCCCTTTGGCTTTTCGCACACCGGCGAGGCCTTCAACCTGAGCATGGAAGACGTGGCCACCTGTGCGGCCATCGCCCTGCAGGCAGACAAGCTCATCTTCGTGACCGAAGTGCGCGGCATCCTGCAGGCCATCGTGCAAGATCCGGTGCAGGCTGATGCACTCGAGGCGCGACACCACAACGACCCTGACGCCGAGATCGATCAGGAGCTGGCGCTGGCGGAAGCCAAACGCCTGCTGGCGGCGCTGCCCAACCCAACCGAGCCCACCGACACGGCCTTCTACCTGCAGCACGCGGTCAAGGCCAGCGAAGGCGGGGTCGAGCGCGTGCACATCATCCCCTTCAAGGTCGATGGCGCGCTGCTGATGGAGGTGTTCACGCACGATGGCGTGGGCACCATGATCGTCGACGAAAAGCTGGAAAGCCTGCGCGAGGCCACGCCCGATGACGTCGGCGGCATCCTGCAACTGATCGAGCCGTTCGAGCAGGACGGCACGCTCGTCAAGCGCAGCCGCACCGAGATCGAGCGCGACGTGGCGCAGTACACCGTGATCGAGCACGACGGCGTCATCTTCGGTTGCGCGGCGCTCTACCCCTACCCCGAAGCCGGCACCGCCGAGATGGCCGCACTGACCATCTCACCCAGCGTTCAAGGCCAGGGTGACGGCGAACGCATCCTCAAACGCATCGAGCAACGCGCACGGGCCATGGGCCTGCAGACGCTGTTCGTGCTCACCACACGCACCATGCACTGGTTCAACAAGCGCGGCTTCGCGCCGGTTGACCCGGACTGGCTGCCCGAGGCGCGCAAGCGGTCCTACAAATGGGACCGCCGCTCACAGGTGCTCGTCAAGCACCTGAAATAAACGCCGCCCCTTCACCCGATTCATCAGACCAGACCAGAAAGCAAAGGCCCCCACATGGCACGCACCATCCAATGTTCGTACCTCAAGAAGGAAGGCGAAGGCATGGACTTCGCTCCCTACCCTGGCGAGCTGGGCAAGCGCATCTACAACGAAGTCAGCAAGGAAGCCTGGCAGCTGTGGATGAAGCACCAGACCATGCTGGTCAACGAAAACCGCCTGAACCTGGCCGATGCCCGCGCCCGCCAGTACCTGGCCCGCCAGATGGAGCAGTTTTTCTTTGGGGCCGGTGCCGAGCAGGTGCAAGGCTACGTTCCCCCCTCGGCTTGAGGGGATGCAGCCCGGCGGGAACAAAAGCCGCATGGCGTCGGCCGTTGACCCCACCGGTTCGGTGTAACCTTATGCAAAATAGCTTGGGAGCCCCGTTGTTGATGACAGACGCAAACGCCAGCGCCCCTGGGGCCTGCGCCCTCGAGCCAAGCCCCGAACAAATCGGAGCTCCGTTGGCACTTGCCATCTGGCCCTGACGCCGGGAGAAGGTGGCCGCAAACGTGTTTTCTCCGAGCAAACTGGCGGGCGGCCCCCAGGCGGCGCTGCCCATCCTCATGTACCACCGGGTGCTCGATCGCCCGGACCCGCTGCAAGGTGAGATTCACCTGGCACGGGTGATGGACACCCAGTTCCGCACGCTGCGCCAGTTTTTCAAAGTGCTGCCCCTGGACGAGGCCGCAGAGATGTTGGCCGCAGGGAAGCTGCCTGCTCGCGCGGTCTGCATCACCTTCGACGACGGCTACCGCGACAACCATGACCTGGCCCTGCCCCTGCTGCAGCGCCATGGGCTCACAGCCACGTTCTACGTCGCCAGCAGCTACCTCAATGGCGGGATGATCTTCCATGACGTGCTGATCGAGACCATCCGGCACGCCCCCACCGGCATCCTGGACCTGGGCATCGACGGGCTTGAGCGCCTGCCCATCAGCGACATGGCTTCGCGCGTGGCCGCCGTCCAGCACCTCATGGGCGCCATGAAGTACCTGCCGCCCTTGCAACGCCAGCAACTGTCCGAACGGCTGCTTGACACGCTCGGCGCGAACGCACCGCGCTCGCTCATGATGACCGACGATCAAGTGCGCGCGATGTCACGCAGCGGCATGGGCATTGGCGGGCACACGGCGCACCACGTCATCCTCTCAAAGCTGAGCCCGGAGGCGGCGCGAGAGGAAATCGTTGCCAACCGCCAAACCCTGTCGAGCCTGGTCAACAAGCCATTGGTCTCGTTCGCCTACCCCAACGGCAAGCCTGGCATCGACTACGACGCCAGCCATGTCGAGTTGGTGCGCGAACTGGGCTACCGCAACGCAGTATCGACCCACTCTGCCGTGGGCACCCGCCAGGCCAACATCCTGGAGCTGCCCCGCTTCGTGCTCAACGAGACCACGCCAATTGGCGTGATCCTGCGCATGCTTCGGATGACGGCCTACTCGGTTTGATGCCCCTGCGAGGCCCGAGAGGCCGCCCTGCGACAAACCTCAAGCCGGCATGAGGAAGTCGCGGCTGATGCCGTAGCCCAAATCGCCCACGCGGTCGAGGAACTGCGTGAGGTAGGCGTGCAGGCCGGTGGCCACGATCTCGTCGATGCGGCTGAACTGCAGGTCGGCGCGCAGGCGGCCCGCGCGGCGCAGGGTCTCGTGGCTGTGGTCGTTGGCCACGGCGCGCAGGTTGCTCACCACCTCGTCCATGCAGTAGACGAGCGAGCGCGGCATCTCGGCGCGCAGGATCAGCAACTCGGCCACCTTCTCGGGGCGGATGACGTTGCGGTAGACCTTGCGGTAGACCTCGAAGGCCGAGACCGAACGCAGCACGGCCGACCAGTGGTAGAAGTCGACCTCCTTGCCCTCGTTGCCAGCGCCAGATCCGAAGAACTCGGTGTTGCGCGCGTGGAATTTCACGTCGAGCAGGCGGGCCGTGTTGTCGGCGCGTTCCAGGAAGGTGCCGATGCGCTGGAAGTGGAAGGACTCGTCCTGCAGCATGGTGCCCAGCGTCACGCCGCGCGAGAGGTGCGAGCGGAACTTCACCCACTCGAACAGCTCGGCCGGGTCCTTGGCCAGGGCCCCGGCCTTGATGAGGCGATTGAACTCGAGCCAAGTCTGGTTCATGGTCTCCCAGACCTCGGTGGTCAGGGCCCCACGCACCGCGCGGGCATTTTCACGGGCAGCACGCAAGCAATTGAGGATGCTCGACGGGTTGCCAGCGTCGGTGACCATGAAGGTCATGACATCAAGCGCATTGACCTCGTCGTGCTTGTTCCGGTACTCCTGCATCAGCTCGCTGATGCTGAGCAGACCCTGCCAGCCTTGCAGGGCCGACTCGCTCGACTGCGGCAACAGGGAGGTCTGGTAGTTGACGTCGAGCAGGCGCGCGGTGTTTTCGGCTCGCTCCATGTAACGGGCCATCCAGAAGAGGTGGTCGGCGGTGCGCGACAGCATGGGCTTGGTCTCCAGGTGCGAGGCGCTTGCTGCTCGCAAGGCCCCGGTTTCGGTCTCGATCAGTTGCGTGGGCAGGTGGTCTTCGATGCGTTCGTTGAGCATGGCCAGGCCTCCTTCAGCTTTCCAGAACCCAGGTGTCCTTGGTGCCACCGCCCTGCGAGCTGTTGACCACCAGCGAGCCTTCTTTGAGGGCCACGCGTGTCAGGCCACCGGGCACCATCTGCACGGTCTTGCCGGAGAGCACGAAGGGGCGCAGGTCGATGTGACGTGGCGCGATGCCGCTTTCCACGAACGTCGGGCAGGTCGACAGCGACAGCGTGGGCTGAGCAATGTAGTTGCTCGGGTTGGCCAGCAAAGCCTTGCGGAAGTCCTCGATCTGGGCCTTGGTGGAAGCCGGCCCGACCAGCATGCCGTAGCCGCCGGCGCCGTGCACCTCCTTGACGACCAGCTCAGCCAGGTGGTCGAGCGTGTACTGCAGGTCGGCCTTGTCGCGGCAGATGTAGGTGGGCACGTTCTGCAAGATGGGCTTTTCACCGAGGTAGAACTCGATCATCTTGGGCACGTAGGGGTAGATCGACTTGTCGTCGGCAATGCCGGTGCCGAAGGCGTTGGCCAGGGTCACGTTGCCGGCGCGGTAGGCGCGCAAGAGCCCCGCGACGCCCAAGGTCGAATCCTTGCGGAAGACCTCCGGGTCCATGAAGTCGTCGTCCACACGCCGGTAGATGACGTCCACGCGCTGCGGGCCGCGCGTGGTGCGCATGTAGACGAAGTCGTCCTTGACGAAGAGATCCTTGCCCTCGACCAGCTCGATCCCCATTTGCTGAGCCAGGAAGGCATGCTCGAAATAGGCCGAGTTGTACATGCCGGGGGTGAGCACCACCGCCGTGGGCTCGTTGACCGAGGCGGGCGCCAGCGCTCGCAGCGTGTCGAGCAGCAGGTCGGGGTAATGCGCCACGGGCGCGATGCGGTGCTCGGCGAACAGCTCGGGGAAGAGCCGCATCATCATTTTGCGGTTCTCGAGCATGTAGCTCACGCCGGAAGGTACCCGCAGGTTGTCTTCCAGCACGTAGTAGGTGCCGCTGCCATCGGGGTTGCAGGCTCGCACGATGTCGATGCCCGAGATGATGGAGTAGATGCCGCCGGGCACGTTCACGCCCATCATTTCCTTGCGGAACTGGGCGTTGTTGAGCACCGGCTCCGAGGGGATGACGCCAGCCTTGAGGATTTCCTGGTCGTGGTAGATGTCGTCCAGGAATCGGTTGAGCGCGGTGACGCGTTGCTTGAGGCCCTTTTCCATCTCCTTCCACTCGTGGCTGGGGATGATGCGAGGGATCAGGTCGAAGGGAATGAGGCGTTCGGTGCCCGAACCATCCTCGTCCTTGTCACCGTAAACCGCGAAGGTGATGCCCACGCGGCGGAAGATCATCTCGGCTTCGTCGCGCCGGGAGGACATCAGCTCCTGCGGCTGACGGCCAAGCCAGCGTTCGTAGGTCTGGTAATGGTCGCGCACCTGCTTGTCGGCGCCGGCGCTGCTGGCGTGCATCTCGTCGAAGAATCGCATCGGGTGACCCTCTTGGGGCTTTCAGAAACAGCGGTGAGCAAGCCAATGCACTAACCGTGCCAGCCCGCAAAACTTGCACCAAGACAGAACCCCACAGGCCAGCCACGTTGCCCTGGATGCCGCACCATGGTGCACCACCGACTGAGACTGGTGCAAGCCATCGGGTCAAAGTGGATGCGCCCACGGTGTTACGCACCAACATGTTCACCCACGAGGGGCCAATGTGTGATGCGCGCGCCACAGGTAGCCGGGTGACGCCAGCCAGGCTGCCCAAAAAAAAGGCACCGTGAGGTGCCTTGTGCCGGATCGCCAGGGGCGAACTCGTCAAGCTTGAGCGCGGCCCGGCTGTCGACGGCGGCTCCACAGGACGGCAGCCGCCAGGCCCATTGCGGACAAGGCAAGCTGCGAGGCTTCAGGTGCCGGCGAAGCCACGGCGCTGAACGAATAGGCCCACTCATTGACGGGCCAGAAGCCGTCCGGGTTGTCCACGGAATGGCCGATGAAGCGAAGCGTGTACGCACCCTCGAGCAAGTGCGAGAAGGTGAAATTCAAGCGCGCGCTGCCCGGGTCGAACGAGTAGGTGTACACGGGACCACTGCTGCCCGCCGAATACAACTCGACCGCGGTGAAGAGGTAGGGCGTCAGGCCCGACGACGACTGCCAGACCGAACCGACCTGCCCGACGATGTCGGTGAACCGGTCGGAGGGCGAGACGGGGCTGTTGCCCCAGCCGATGAAGAAGCCTTGGTCTCGGTAGAAGGAGCCCGGCTCCTGGGCGTAGGACAGCCCGCCACGGAGGTTGCCAGCGCCAATGGAACGCGAACCTGGGCCCAGATCGGCCTGAGCGTGAGCGACCGCATGCATGCCCAACCAGGCAGCAAGCAAGATGAGTTTGTGAAAGGCGTTCACATTCGTCCTCATGATTTTGGTATGCGGAAAGTCTATATGTAATTCAGTGCGTCACGTCACACATCCCCAAGTCGGGTGCCTTGGGCTCGCCAAACTGACAAAGGGGGAGAAAAACCGCCAAATCAGCTCAGGAGGCACGCTGCAACCGGGTGGTCACGTGCACATCCAGGGTGTGGCGCCCGCCGCCTCGGATGACACCTCGCAGCGGGGTGACATCGCCGAAATCGCGGCCGTGGGCCACCCGAACGTGGTGCACACCCGGCACGCAATCGTTCGTCGGGTCGAGGTCCAGCCAGTCATCCGAGCCAGGCAGCCCCAGCCCGGGCACCCAGACACTGAGCCAGGCATGCGAAGCGTCGGCGCCCACCAGGGCCACTTGCCCTGGCGGCGGCAAGGTCAGGAGATAGCCGCTCACATAGCGGGCGGCCAGCCCACTGGCGCGCAGGCAGCCCAGCATGAGGTGGGCGAAGTCCTGGCAGACGCCCCGGCGACGCGCGAACACCTCCAGGATGGGGGTGGAGATGTCGGTGGACGCTGGCGCGTAGGTGAAGTCGCGGTGGATGCGCTGCATCAGCTCGATGACCGATTCGGCCAAAGGACGATCGTCGCGCAAGGACACACCGGCGTAGGCACGCAGCTCAGGGTGGAGCGGCACGAACGGCGATGCGTAGAGGTATTCGCTGGCCGCTTCAAAGGGTGCGTGAGCGCAGTAGGCCAGCCGCTCTTTCACGTCGCCGCAAGTGGGCCCCTGATCAGGGGCCAGCGCCTGGTAACGGTGTCGCACCTCGACCTCGCTGCGCGCCAGCACGCGCAACTCGGCGTGCGCCGCGTGCATCGCAAAGTAGGCACGGCTGTTGCCATGGCTGTCTCGCCTGACGCTGTGTTGGGCCGGCGTGGGCTCGACCACCATGTCGAACGAGAGCAGTCGTTGCCCCCCATCGGACAGGGGACGCAAGCAGGCGATGTGCTGCGATTGCTCCACCGGGTGGTCGTAGTGGTAGAGGGTTTCGTGCTCGACCGACAGCCGGGCGCTGCCGACCTCGGGGGTCGACACGGGCAGCTCAAGCAGGCTCATGCACTCACCATGGAGTCGTTGGGCTCGGCGTGCACGAAGTACTGGCGGGCGATCTCGTCCGAGAGGCGCCAACCGGCATCCAGCAGGCGGTCGCACAGGGCCAGCACGCGGGCGTGCCCCTCTTTCGGATCACAGAGCAGCTCCAGTTCGACACCAACGCCCTGGTGGGGCAGCAACGCGAGCAGGTCATCGTGCAAGCCCGTGCGATCGGGCAGCTTGCCCAACTCTGTGCGCAAACGGCGCAGCACGCAGGCCAGCGCTCTTGGGTTGGTTTCGTCGTGCACGAGCAAGGCCAGCAACGCAGGCACCTCCAGCCGACGCTGGAAGCGCGCACGGAAGGTGATGGCGCTGTCGAAGATGTCGAGCAGCTGGTCGAAGCCTTGTGCTTGCGACAAGGCGCGGTGGACCCAAAAGGCGCGCAGGAAGGCGGTGTAACCCACCAGGCGCTCGATCAGTCGGCCCACCGTCAACAGTCGCCAGCCGACGTCGCGGGTCATGCGGTCGGTCTGCGCACCAGTGACCGCAGCCAGTTGCATGGCCAATTGTTCCAGGGCCGCATCGGCCTGTTGCAAGCCCGGGTGCTGCCCAGTGGGCACGTCCTGGATCAAGGCCTGGCGAAAACCTTCCCCCAGGCTGCGCAGCAACCGAGCATGCGCGGGTGACAGGCGCTCACGCAGTGACTGGGAGGAGCGAGACAGGGCCTCGAGGTTGTAGCCCAGGCTGAAGGCACCCTGGGTGGCGCGTTCGTCGGACAGGGCATCGAGCACGGCGCGCTCGAACACGCGAGGCGCTTTGTGCAGAGCCGGCGCGCCGGGTGGCACCAGACCGTTCAGGGCTGCGAGGTCAGAGAGCGCTTGCAACACGTGCTCGTCGGCTTCGTCTTCGCTGGTCTGCAAGCTCAGCAGGCCTTGCACCAGGCGCAGTTGCTGCTCGGCACGCTCGGTGTAGCGGCCCATCCAGAACAGGTTCTCGCCAGTGCGGCTGGCCACGGGACGCTGGCGTTGCGCGAGCTCGTCCGGGCGCACAGCGCTGGGCAGCATCGAGAAGGTGTCGACCGCGTCCTCGGTGAGCACCCAGGTGTCCATCGAGCTGCCGCCCAATTGCATGGACACGGGGCCGGCATCGCGCGTGGCGATGCGGGTCATGCCACCGGGCAGCACCTGCCAGCCACCCTTGCCATCCGACAACGCGTAGACGCGCAAAGAGGCCCCGCGCATGGCGATGTGGCCCGCTTGCCAGACCGGGGCCTGTGCATAGGGCACGAAGCCCTGGACGGTGTAGGCGGCCGGGTCGTGGTCGATGCGCTCTCGCCAGCTGTTCAAGGCGGGTTGCGACAGGGTCTGGCCCAGCACCGCATCGAAACTCTGGCGCAGGCGCGGTGAGCCAAAGCCGGGTGTGCCGGCGTAGGGGTAGCTGGGGCGGATGACCTGGCTGGCGAGATCGGGGGCGATGTCGGCCCAGGCCGAGGCTTCGCCGCACCACCAGGTGGGCAGCGACGGCAGGCTGAGCTCCTCGCCCAGCAGGTGCCTGGACAGCGCTGGCAAAAAGCCATGCACTGCGGGCGATTCAAGGAAGCCCGTGCCCAGCGCATTGGCCAGCACGACGTGGCCGGCGCGCACCGCTTGCATCAGGCCTGGCACGCCGAGGTGGGAGTCGGAGCGCAGCTCCAGCGGGTCGCAGAAGTCGTCGTCCAGGCGACGCAGCAGACCGTGCAATGGCTCCAGCCCCTGCACTGTCTTGAGGAAGAGGCGCTCGTCTCGAACAACCAGGTCACCGCCTTCCACCAGGGGCAGGCCGAGGTAACGCGCCAGGTAGGCCTGCTCGAAATAGGTCTCGTTGTAGGGGCCTGGCGTGAGCAAGGCCAGTCGGGGCGCCTGGCCATCTGCGCAAGGCTCGGCCAGCTCGGTGAGCGTGTCGACCATGCGGCGGTAGCCCGAGGCCAGGTGCTGCACGTTCATGGCTCGGTAGGCATCGGGGAACTGGCGCGAAACGATGAGCCGGTTCTGCATCACGTAGCCCAGCCCGGACGGTGCCTGGGTGCGGTGCGAAACCACCCACCAGGCGCCATCGGGACCACGAACCAGGTCGAAGGCCAGCACGTGCAGGTAGATGCCACCGGGCGGGGTCACGCCCTGCATGCCGCGCAGGTAGCCGGGGTGGCCCAGCACCAGGGCCGAGGGCAGCAGCGCCTGCTTCAGCAGCGATTGCTCGTCGTAGGTGTCGGCCAGGATGCAGTTGAGCAGGCGCGCGCGCTGGGCCACACCTTGCTCCAGGCTGCGCCACTCCTGCGCACCAATGATGTGCGGCAGCACCTCCAGCGACCAGGGCCGGCTGGGCCCCCCCTGCGAGTTGTAGACGTTGTAGGTGATGCCATCTTCGAGGATCTGACGCGCCATGAGGTCCTGGCGCCGCTGCAGGTCTTCCAGCGGCGCCCCCAGGTGGCGGGCAAAGTCCTGCCACAAAGGGCGCAGATCGCCCTCGTCGTTGCGCAGCTCGTCGAAGTGGCCGGGCTCCACCGGGCGGGCGCGGTGCAGCATCGCCTGGGCCACGTTGGGCTCCAGGCTGGGATCGTCAAAAAGGGGCAGGTTGGCTGTCACAGTCCCGACATCGTATCAACCGCCCTGCGTCTTGCGCAGATCAAGGGTGAGCGGATGCTCCAGCCCTGCGGCAAGAGATCGCACATCCATCGCGCCTGGTGTGTGTCCCATGCGGAAGAAGCGCGCCAGGCGTCGGCTCTCGGCCTCGTAAGAGTTGACGGGGAAGGTGTCGTAATTGCGGCCGCCCGGGTGCGCGACATGGTATTGACAGCCGCCCAGCGAGCGCTTGAGCCAGGTGTCGACCAGGTCGAAGGTGAGCGGGGCGTCGGCGCCGATGGTGGGGTGCAGGCACGAAGGGGGCTGCCAGGCGCGGTAGCGCACGCCTGCGACGAACTCGCCGACGCGGCCGGTCGGGTGAAGCGGCAACACACGGCCGTTGACCGTGACCACGTGGCGGTTGCCGTTCAGGCCGGTGGCGCGCACCTCCAGGCGCTCCATGGACGAGTCCACGTAGCGCACGGTGCCGCCCGGCGCGCCCTCCTCGCCCATCACGTGCCAGGGCTCCAGCGCGCCGCGCAGGGTCAGGCGCACACCCGCGGTCTGCACCTCGCCGACATAGGGGAAACGGAACTCGAAGTGCGGCGCGAACCACTCGGGCTTGAAGTCGAAGCCGGCCATCTGCAACTCGGCCAGCACGTCGGCAAAGTCTTGCTCGACAAAGCTGGGCAGCATGAAGCGGTCGTGCAGACCGGTGCCCCAGCGCGTCAGGCGGGTGGCGCCATGGCCCTTGTACGGCTCTTTCCAGAACCAGGCCACCAGCGCGCGCAGCAGCAACTGCTGCACCAGGCTCATCTTCGAATGGGGTGGCATCTCGAAGGCGCGCAACTCCAGCAGGCCCAGGCGACCGGTGGGGCCGTCGGGCGAGTACAGCTTGTCGATGCAGAACTCGCTGCGGTGCGTGTTGCCGGTGGCGTCGATCAGCAGGTTGCGCAGCGTGCGGTCGATGATCCACGGAGGGCACTGGCCCCAGATGGCCATCTGCCGCTCGATTTCCTTCATGCCGATCTCGGCTTCGTAGACCTGGTCCATGCGCGCTTCGTCGATGCGCGGCGCCTGGCTGGTGGGCCCGATGAACAGGCCCGAGAACAGGTAGGACAGCGAGGGGTGGTTGTGCCAGAAGGTCAGCAGGCTGGGGATGAGGTCGGGACGGCGCAGGAAGGGGCTGTCGCCAGGCGTGGCCCCACCGAGCACGAAGTGGTTGCCACCGCCGGTGCCGGTGTGGCGACCGTCGACCATGAACTTCTCGGTGGACAGGCGGGTTTCGTGTGCGGCCTGGTAGAGGAACTCGGTGTGATCGACCAGTTGGCCCCAACCCGATGCGGGGTGGATGTTGACCTCGATGACACCTGGGTCGGGCGTGACCTGCAGCATCTTCAGGCGGGCATCACGTGGCGGCGGGTAGCCTTCGAGCACGATTTTCAGCCCGGTTTCAGCGGCCGTGGCCTCGACAGCGGCCAGCAGATCGAGGTAATCGTCCAGGCTGGACAAAGGCGGCATGAACACGTAGAGCACGCCCCCGCCCTGCCCTTCGGCCTCGACCTTGGGGCCGCTGGCGCGGTCGGGGTTGCGTGCTTCCACGCACAGGGCTGTGCGCGTGATCCAGTGGGCCGACTCGAACCGGTTGGGGTGCTTGGATGGGTCGGCATTCGAGGGCGTGGCCGGGCCTGCGGCGGCGACGACCGGGTTGGCCGACAACGCGCCCCATTCGCCGTTGACGCTGGTGCCGCCCAACCCCTCGACAGCTTGCCCTTGGATGGAGACGGCGCCGCCTTGCGCGAAACCGCCGCCCACCGCATGAGGGCCGTACTGCGCGCGCAGCGTTGCCGCGTCAGCCAAGGGTGCGCGAGGCGCGAACGGGTCATGGTGGTGGGCGAAGGGGTACTGCTCACGCGATACCCAAGGCAGCGAGTCGAGTGGCAGGCGGTAGCCCATCGAGGAGTCACCCGGGATGAGGTACATGCGCTCGTCGCGGAAGAACCAGGGGCCCGTGACCCAGCGCGGCCCGCTCAGGCCTGGGGCGTGATCCCACTCCCGCTTGAGAGGCAGGGCATAACCCACGGTGTGCGTCAGGCCCTGGTCGTAAACGCGGCGCAGGCGAACGCGCTCGAGCTCGTCGTCAAGCTTGGACTCAAAGGGGTCGACGTTGACTGGCAGGCGGCGCTCGCGCCACAGGTAGTACCAGGTGTCTTCGAAACCAGCCTGGATGTGGGTGGGGCCCACGCCCAGCTTGTTCGAGAGCGTTTCGATGAAGCGCTTGGCGTCACTGCTGGTGTAGCGCTCGGCCTGGCGCTCGTCGGCGAACAGGCTGGGGTCGTGCCAGCAGGGCTGGCCGTCGGTTCGCCAGAAGATGGACAGGGCCCAGCGCGGCAGTTGCTCGCCCGGGTACCACTTGCCTTGCCCGAAGTGCAGGAAGCCGCCTTCGCCGTACTTGGCGCGCAGCTTGTGGACCAGGGTGGTGGCCAGGCCCCGCTTGGTGGGACCCAGGGCGTCGGTGTTCCACTCGGCGCCATCACGGTCATCGACAGAGACGAAGGTGGGCTCGCCGCCCATCGTCAGCCTGACGTCGCCCGACTGCAGTTGCGCATCCACGGCCTGGCCCAGGGCATCGATCTCGGACCACTGCGCGTCGGTGTAGGGCTTGGTCACGCGGGGTGACTCGAAGATGCGCGTGATCGACATCCGGTGGTCGAACTCGACCTCGCATTCGTCGACGGCGCCGGAGATGGGCGCGGCCCCGGAAGGCTCGGGGGTGCAGGCCACGGGGATGTGGCCTTCGCCGGCCAGCAGGCCCGAGGTCGGGTCGAGACCGATCCAGCCTGCACCGGGCAGGTAGACCTCGCACCAGGCGTGCAGATCGGTGAAGTCAACTTCGGTCCCCGAGGGGCCGTCGAGCGCGGCCACGTCGGCTTTGAGCTGGATGAGGTAGCCCGAGACAAAGCGCGCGGCCAGGCCCATGTGGCGCAAGGCCTGCACCAGCAGCCAGCCTGTGTCCCGGCAGGAGCCCGACTTTTTGGTCAGCGTCTCTTCGGGCGTCTGCACGCCCGGCTCCATGCGGATGGTGTAGCTGATGTCGCTTTGCAGGCGCTGGTTGAGCCCCACCAGGAAGTCGATGGTGCGCACCTCTTTGCGGTCGATGCTGTCGACAAAGGCCTTGAAGGCCGGGGTGAGCTCGCCCTTGACCAGGTAGGGCGCCAGGTCATGGGCGCTGGCCTCGTCGTACTGGAAGGGGTAGTTCTCGGCGTGTGGCTCGAGGAAGAAGTCGAAGGGGTTGTAGACCGCCATCTCGGCGACCAGGTCGATCGTGACCTTGAACTCGCGCGTGCGCTCGGGAAAGACAAGCCGAGCCAGGTGATTGGAGAAGGCGTCCTGCTGCCAGTTGATGAAATGCATCACCGGCTCGACCTTCAACGAGTACGACAGGACGCGGGTGCGGCTGTGCGGCGCCGGGCGCAGGCGCACGACCTGGGGCGACAAGTTCACCAACCGGTCATAGCGGTAGTGGGTGACGTGGTTCAGGGCGACGTGGATGGACACGTGGATCTCCGGCAGAGCAAGCAGCCATGGATTGGCTGCGCTGAATGTGACAGCAGCAAGTTGCGGACCAAGCGCCCTGCGCCACCGTTGCTTGCATCAACCTGTGACCGGTCTCTCTGCCGCCGCGCCATCGGCCTGCCACCACCGAGGGGACACGGCGCACACCACCAAGGCAACGCTCACCACATCTTTGGGCAAGAGGACCTCGGCCGGGCCACCTTGCCATGGAGAAACCACCATGGAGTCGACCCGATCGAGCAGCAGCCGACACAAGCGCACCCCGCCCTTTCGCAAGGTGACCAGCACGAAGTCCTCGGGCTGCAAAGGCGCATGCGCAGACACCACCAGAAAATACCCATCCTGGGCATAGGGCGCCAGCCCTTGGCCCTGCACACGCATGGCATGGCAGTGCTCGGCCATCCAGGGCAGACCGAGCGTGCCGCCTTCTGTGGGCTGCGTCTTGGGTGAGCCCACACGTTGAGAAACCTGTCTGCCGTCCTCGCGCAGGTGAACCACGCCATGAACCGGCACCCGCACATGGGGCTCGTCATCGCCTCCGTGAACCGACTCGGCCGCCACGGGCACTGCCTTTTCCAGCGGTGGACCGTCGCCCCTGGCAAGCCAGTCAGCTCGAACGCCCAACTCCTTGGCCAAGGAGGGTGTGTGCGAGCTGCCCTGCGCGCCAGCGTCGAGGTCGCACAGGTACTGGATGGCCTGGGGTTTGACCCCGACGGCCCGAGCCAGTTCGCTCTGGTTTGTGCGCCCCGCGCGCCGCATGGCCCATCCCAGTCGACCTGCGTAGCTTTCCCACTCTCCATTTTTCATGCGGCGATGCTACAAAGATCTTTGTTGGATGCATTGCCATAATTTTTGCTTTGATGTACAAACGCAACTACAAATCAAAGCAGAGAGAAAACATGCCCCACCGAGAAGCACTGGCCCGGGCCATCGAGATCGTGGGCTCGCAAAGCCGTTTGGCTCGCGAGATCGGCGGCGGCGTCACCCAGGCGCACGTGCACTACTGGCTGACTCAGGCCAAGGTGGTGCCGGCTGAGTACTGTCCCGCCATCGAGCGCATCGTCAAGCGTGCCGTCTCTTGCGAGGAGCTCAACCCCCACGTGGACTGGTGGGTGCTGCGACGGTGAACCGAGCAGGTTTTGCGATCTCCCGGAGCGGCCTGCCAGCCCTGGGTTCTCCCCGGAGCAGCGTCACAACCGGATTGGACAAAGGTCCCTCCCTTGCCCTGTTCGTCCGGGCTGTTTTGTTGGCAGACCGGGAGATCGCTTTTTTATTTGTCAACGGGCCAGGATGCGACGCTGATCCTGGGTGCGAAGCTCCAGGCCACCATCCCGCTGGAGCTCAAACGACGTGACCTGTCCCAGCAACGCCAAAAAGCGCGCCTCCTGCTCCATCAAGGCGGGAACGCAAATCATGCGGGTGGTGGCGACCCCGCTGACCTCCATGGCAGCCCCCTGCAGGCGGTAGCTGCCCGTGTAGCGGTTGCAACCCGCGCGGCCGGCAAGCTGGCCAGAGGGCGACAAGGTGATCGTGGTGCGGCTGTTGTCGACCACGCCGCGCCCATCGATGCGCTCGACCACCCACTCCCGCACGGTGAGGTCCCTTGGCGGGACGCTGCCAGCTCCCGCCGCGCCCTGACGCACGTCGGCTGCATCGCCAGCAGGGATGGTGTCGCACGCCGGGTAGGCCTGACCGTCGATCGTCAACATGCCGATGTCGCCCTTGGACCAGTAGCTCGTGCCCGGGTAGGCAGACGACGCGTAACGCGCCCCCGAAGCGCTGCGCTGAGCCTGCAGCAGGTAGCGCTTGCTGCCCACCGTGAGCTCGGCTTGCTCGGCGTTGGCGCGCACGGTGACATCCTGTTTGCCGCAGCGCATGAGGACCGCCGGGCCCAAGGCGCGAGCGGCCACCACCGGAGGTTTCGCGGCGGCCACGCCGCCAGCCCCATTCGCCCCCCCTGGGGCGGTTGCGCAGGCCGCGAACAGCGTGGCCGATGCGCCCGCGAGCAAGCCCAGGCCTGCACGGTTCAACAGAGATGGCCAGGGGGGACAGCGGAGACGGTGCGTGGGCGAACGCGACATGAGGGCACTCCTTGAGGCAACAGGGCTGGCGTTGATCCTAAGGCAGGGCTTGGGGGCCCTGGGCATGGCGTCCCCAGCCGGCGTCAACGCGCCACCTGCTCCGGCGTCATGGCAGCCAGCGTCTGGGTGCCCGCCACGATCATGCGCACCATCAGAATCAGCTCTTCGGTGAGGCGACCTTGTTCGCTGCGCGGCAGGTCCATGGCCGTCGAGCCCATGGTGAAGACCAGGCGGGTGATGGCTTTGGCGGTCAGGCCGGCCTCGAACAGGCCCGTGCCATTGGCCTGGGCCAGGCGCACCAGGTCGTGGCGCAGCTCCTCTTCGAAATAGCTGAGCTGGCGATCCACCGCCTGCTTGAACGCGTCTGAGCCCACCGAGCCCTCGCGCAGGAGGATGTGGAGCAGCTTGTCGTCGCGCTGCAGTTGTTCCATGAAGGCCTCGACCGAGCCCCGCACCACGCTGCGGTCGACGGCTGCGCGCTGGCGGGCCTCGCCGATGATCTGACGCAAGGAGCTGCCGGCCAGATCGATCAGGGCCACCGCCAGCTCGTCCATGTCCCGGAACTGGCGATAAAAGCTGTTGGGCGCGATGCCCGCCTCGCGGGCCACCTCGCGCAGGCTCAGCGACGACACGCTGCGGTGCGGCCCGACCAGGCGCAGGGCCGCCACGATGATGTCTTCTCGGGAGATGACGGCCTTGCGCCCGGGAGAGGCTGCCCGCACACGCACGTCTGGGACATCCGGTGCGCCCGGCGATTCCAGGATGGTGGCGGCAGAGGCTTCAACGGTGTCCATCGGGCGGGGTCTTCAGGCGAGTTCAGGTGCGGCGCCAGACTGGGCGTTGCGTTGGGTCAAACAGCTTCGCATGATACCTCTCCCAATTTAATGCACAAGTGTATAGACAAACGTCTTCTCGCACGTATACTGCCGCATCTTCTCTTTGCGTCAGCCACCCACCGTGAGCGCTTCCGCCCCGGCCACCATCGGCCTTCCCTCCACCGCCAACTGGCTGCAGCGCCTGATCGCGCCCGTGGTCGAGCCCGAGGTCTTCGATTTCTGGGTGCAGCACCTGAACCCGGTCTGGTCATGGTCGCGTCCGCTGGCGACCATCGTCGAGCGCCGCGTCGAGGCGCGTGACACGGTCACGCTGGTGCTCAAGCCCAACCGCCATGTGGGCAGTTTCGTGGCGGGCCAGCACGTCAACGTCAGCGCGCAGGTCAACGGCCGGCGCGTGACGCGCAGCTACAGCCTGACCAACACGCCGTCCCGCTCCGGGCGCATGTCCATCACCGTCAAGCGCGTGGAGGGCGGTGCGCTGAGCACCCACCTGGTGCAGCAAGCCCGCGTGGGCGATGTGCTCGGCATCGGCCCGGCCTTCGGTGAGATGACGCTGCCTGCACAGCCGCAAGGGCGCTGGCTCTTCCTGGCTGCTGGCTCGGGCATCACGCCGCTGATGGGCCTGACGCGGGCGCTGGCCGCTCAACACATGCCGGTTGAGCTGACGCTGCTGTACTGGGTCAAGGCGCACGCCGATTTGTGCTTCCTGCAAGAGCTCCGAGCGCTGAGCACCCGCTTTGCGCAGTTCCACCTGCAGGTCATCGTCACGCACGAGGCGCCCGCCGTGCCCGGGGAGGCGCATGGCCTCATCAGCGCGCAACAACTGGCGCAACTGGTGCCCGACCTGGGCGGGCAGCAGGTCTTTGCCTGCGGCCCAGGCGGCTTCATCGAGGCCGCGCGCGAGCTGTGCCAAGGCCACAGCCAGGCCTTCGTCGCCGAGGGCTTCACCCCAGCTGCCCCGGTGTCCCTGCCAACCGCCACCGAGGCCCGCACGGTGCGCGTGACCTTGCAGCGCACCGGCCGCGAGTTGCAACTGAGCACCGGCCTGAGCCTGCTCGACGCACTCGAAGCCGAAGGCCTGAACCCGCCGTCGGGCTGCCGCATGGGTGTCTGCCACACCTGTGTGTGCCCGCGCGTTGAGGGCACCACGCAAGACATGCAGTCGGGCGACACCCAGTCCGAAAGCAACATGGCTGTGCGCCTGTGCATCAGTCGCGCCTGCACCGACCTCACGCTCGACCTTTGAACCTCACCCCAGCCGTCACACCATGAGCACCCTCACCCGACGTGAACCGAGCCCCGAAGAACTGGCGCGCTTTGGCGCCGAGATCGACGACCTGCGCGCCCGCACCGTGGCCGACCTGGGCGAACGCGACGCGCGCTACATCCGCCGCATCTACGCCGCTGTGCGCTGGATCGAGGTGTTGGGCCGTGGCGTGCTGATGGCCTGCCTGTTCATGCCCGAGGCCTGGATCGTGCCCACCGTGCTGGCTGGCGGGCTGATCCTGGGCATCGCCAAGATCCTGGACAACATGGAGCTGGGGCACAACGTGATCCACGGCCAGTTCGACTGGATGGGCGATGCACGCTTTCAAGGCAAAACCTTCGAGTGGGACATCGTCGGCACCAGCGACAACTGGCGCAAGACCCACAACTTCAAGCACCACACCTACACCAACGTGCACGGCATGGACGACGACATCGGCTACGACGTGCTGCGACTGTTCCCCGAGCAGAAGTGGCACCCGGCAGCGCTGTTTCAGCCGCTTTACGCGGTGATCTTCGCGCTGCTGTTCCAGTGGGGCGTGGCCGTGCAGGACCTGCGCATCGGGCGCGTGTTCATCGGCCGCATCACCTGGCGCAAGCTCGCGCAGGAAGCCGCCCCGACGCTGCGCAAGTCGCGTCGCCAGCTGATCAAGGATTACCTGGTCTTCCCGCTGCTGGCCGGCCCGGCCTTCTGGTCGGTGTTCCTGGGCAACCTGCTGGCCAACGGCATCCGCAACGTGTGGACGTACACGGTGATCTTCTGCGGTCACTTCACGGCCGACGTGCAGACCTTCCCCAAGGGCATCGTGAAAAACGAGACGCGCGCGCAGTGGTACCTGCGCCAGATCCAGGGCTCATCGAACCTGTCGGGCGGCAAGCTGCTGCACATCATGACGGGCAACCTGAGCCATCAGATCGAGCACCACCTCTTCCCCGATGTGCCGGCCAACCGCTACGCCGAGATGGCACCGGTGGTGCGCGACATCTGCCGCCGATACGGCGTGCACTACAACACGGGCTCGATGGTGGGCCAGTTCAGCCAGGTGATCTGGCGCATCATCCGCCACAGCTTCCCGAGCTCGCCCGCACCGATGTCGCCGAGCTTGCAGGCTCGGTGAGCTCACCGCCCTGCTTCGAGATGGCTCAGCGAAAGGCCCGCTTCTTGCGGGCCTTTTGATTTCTCGCGATGCCCGTGGCGGGTGGCGACGCACCCGGATCATCACCCCACCCTATCATCGAGCCCTTCCGCAGTCCCCCTCGCGCACACCATGGCCCGCCTCCAGTTCGAGCTGCCAGAGCAGTTCATCTTCTCCACCGACATCCCCATCTACATCAGCCATGTCAACCAGGGCGGTCACCTCGACAACGCCCAATTGCTGACGCTGGTCTCCGAGGCACGCGTGCGTTTCTTTCGCTGGCTAGGCTACCCGGGCGAGATCGGCATCGAGGGCCTGACGCTCGTGGTCGGCGACATGATGGCGCAGTACAAGTCAGAGGCCTTCTACGGCGAGACCATGCAGGTCGACATGGTCCCCGACGACTTCAACAAATACGGTTTCGACCTGGTGTTTCGCCTGCAGGACAAGGCCACCGGCCGGGAGGTGGCGCGCGGCAAGACCGGTGTGGTGTTCGTGGGCGACACCCCGGATGGCGGCAAAAAGGTGTCTCCGCTGCCCGAAGCGTTCCTGGCCAGGCTGCGCGCGCGCCAGGGCGCCGTTCACTGACCCTCAGTCAGCGTGGAACAGGTGGCAGGGCACGCGGTCCTGCCACAACGCCAGGCGGATCGGCATCTCGCATACATCGTCAGACGAGCAGGCGCGCTGCAACAGCTCGCGCTTGACGATGCCTGTGGTGTGAATGGCGAGGTGGCGCGTGTCGAGCAAGGCGCTCGGGGTCCAGGACAGTCGCGGCACCGGCACGTTGGGCGCTTCGGGCGTCGCCGCGATCAGGCAACGGCGCCCTCCCTCGTCGGCCAGGGCCTGCACCAACTCGGCCGCCCCCGGGAACAGCGAGGCGGTGTGCCCGTCGGCACCCATGCCCAAGACCACGACGTCCACCGGCCAGTTCAACCCTGACAGGCGCGCCTGCAACGCATCACAGGCGGCGTCCAGTTGATCAGCTTGGGGGGTGGCGGCAAAACACGGCAGCCATTGGGCTGCGGCAGCCCGGCCCTGCAAGAGGTGGGTGCGCACCAGGCGCGCATTGCTGTCGCTGTGCGTGGCGGACACGGCGCGCTCATCCGCCAGGGTCACCGTGACACGCGACCAGTCCAGGTCCGCATCCCTCAAGGCATGGAAAAAAGGCACGGGCGTGCTGCCCCCCGACACCACCAAGGTGGCCTGACCTCTGTGCGCCAACCCATCGCGCAAACGCTCGCTCACCCAGGCCGCCAGCAGCTCGGCCAGCACGTGGGCATCGGCGGCTTCGTGCCAGACCGGCTGGGGACGCGGGAGGGGACGTGAGCGGGATGAGGACTGCATGGGGGCACCTGCCACGGACATCCGGGCATCATAGGTGGCCAGATTGTTGCAGCGCAACAGGATCGGTGTGATGATCGCCGTTCGGATCTTGTTAAACTGACAAGAAGCACTGTCAAAAGTGTCGTTGTCTGACCCTTTTCACCCCTTAGGAAATCCAACATGACTCGTGAAGTCGTCTTCGTGGGCGCAGCCCGCACCGCCATCGGCTCTTATGGTGGCTCGCTGAAGGACATCCCGCCGGCCGACCTGGGCGCCCTGGTCATCAAGACCGCGCTGGAGCGCGCGGGCGTGCAGCCCAAGGACGTCGGACACGTGGTCTTGGGTCACGTCATCCCCACCATCCCGCAAGACGCCTACATCAGCCGCGTCTCGGCCCTGAACGCCGGCGTGCCGCAAGAGGCGCCCGCCTTCAACGTCAACCGCCTGTGCGGCTCGGGCCTGCAGGCCATCGTGTCGGCCGCCCAGGCCATCTTGCTGGGTGACTGCGACGTGGCCGTCGGCGCCGGTGCCGAATCGATGAGCCGTGGCGCCTACCTGGTCACCTCCAACCGCTGGGGCGCGCGCATGGGCGACGTCAAGATGCTGGACTTCATGCTCGGCGCCCTGCACGACCCGCGCATGCACATCCACATGGGCATCACCGCCGAGAACGTGGCCGCGCGCTACGACATCTCGCGTGACCAGCAAGACGCCTACGCCGTGCAGTCGCAAGAGCGCGCCGCCAAGGCCATCGCCGCTGGCGTGTTCAAGGAGCAGATCGTGCCGGTCGAGCTCAAGACGCGCAAGGGCGTGGTGCTGTTCGACACCGACGAAGGCGTCAAGGGTGACACCAGCGTCGACACCCTGAGCAAGATGAAGCCCGCCTTCAAGAAGGAAGAAGGCACCGTCACCGCCGGCAACGCCTCGACCCTCAACGATGGCGCGGGCGCCGTGGTGATGGCCTCGGCCGAGAAGGCCAAGGCCCTGGGCCTGAAGCCGCTGGCCCGACTGGTGTCCTATGCCCACGCTGGCGTCGAGCCCGAGTACATGGGCATCGGCCCCGTGCCGGCCTCGAAGCTGGCCCTGGAAAAGGCCGGCCTGAAGGTCTCCGACCTCGACCTGATCGAAGCCAACGAAGCCTTCGCCGCACAGGCCTGCGCCGTGTCCAAGGAAATGGGCTTCCCCAACGACAAGACCAACCCCAACGGTTCGGGCATCTCGCTGGGTCACCCCGTGGGCGCGACCGGCGCCATCCTGGTGACCAAGGCCATTTACGAGCTGCAGCGCACGGGCGGCCGCTACGCGCTGATCACGATGTGCATTGGCGGTGGCCAGGGCATCGCGATGATCATCGAGCGCGTCTGAACGACGCCTGCTTCGGCATGAACAAGGCGCCCCGCGGGGCGCCTTTTCTTTGGGCGCTCGCCCCGTCTGAAACGCTCAGGACGCGGGCAAGTCACGCTCACGCGGCGGGCAGCTCGCGTGCCTGAGACCGGCGCACCAGGCGGGCGCTCCAGCTCACCAGGTCATCCACCCAGGTGAACACCACCGGGATCACCAGCAGGCTCAGGAAGGTGGACGTGATGAGCCCACCGATCACGACGATGGCCATGGGCGAGCGAAAGCTCGGATCCACCCCCACGCCCAAGGCAATGGGCACCATGCCCGCGCCCATGGCGATGGTGGTCATGATGATGGGGCGCGCGCGCTTGCGGCAGGCGTCGACCACCGCTTCCCAGCGTGACAGGCCGTGCTGGTTGCGCGCGATCAGCACGTAGTCCACCAGCAAGATGGAGTTCTTGGTGGCGATGCCCATGAGCATGATCAGGCCGATCATCGAGGGCATCGACACGGCTGTGTGCGTGACCCACAGCGCGAAGATCGCGCCCGGCACCGACAGCAGCAGCGCGGCCAGGATGGTCACCGGCTGCAAGAAGCCCTTGAACAACAGCACCAGCACCACGTAGATGCACAGGATGCCGGTCAGCATGGCCAGCCCGAAGCTGGAGAACAGCTCGGCCATGGCCTCGGCGTCGCCCACCGGCTGGATGCCCACGCCTGGCGGCATCTGCTTCAAGGTGGGCAGACCCATCACGGCTTTCTCGACCTCGCCCAAGGGCATCTGGTTGAGCTCGATCTCGAAGTTGATGGTGCGCTGGCGGTCGAACCGGTCGATCTGCGCCGGGCCGCTGTCGATCGACAACTCGGCCACGTTGCCCAGCGGCACCGGGCCACGAGCCCCCGGCACCGGCAAACGGGCCAACAACTCAAGGTCGGTGCGCGCCTCAGGCGGCAGCTTGACCACCACCGGCACCTGCCTTTGCGACAGGTTCAGCTTGGGCAGGGCCTGGTCGTAGTCACCCTGGGTGGCCACGCGCAAGGTGTCGGCGATCGCCGCGGTGCTCACGCCCAGGTCGGCCGCACGGGTCGCGTCGGGCCGCACCACCAGTTCGGGCCGCACCAGGCTCAGCGAGGACACCACGCTGCCAATGCCCGGGATGGTCCGCAAGTCCTTCTCGACCAGGGCCGCGTGTTGCATCAGCGTGTTGCCGTCTTCACCCGAGAGCTTGAAGACGTACTTCTCGGCCGAGCCACCGAAGCCCACCTTGATGCGTGCGCCCGGCAAGACCACCAGCGACTCACGCAGCTCGGACTCGATGTCCTGCTTGCTCACGCCCTTGCGCTCGGTGCGGTGGGTCATGTTGAGCGTCAGCGTGGCCTTGGTGACGTTGGCCGCGCCACTGGGCGCAAACGGGTCGGAGCCCGATGCGCCACCGCCGATGGCCGTGTAGACCATCTTCACGTGCGGGTGCTTTTCAACGATGCCACGGGCCTGCTCGGCCAGGGCGAAGGTCTGCTGGTAGGTGCTGCCAGGCGGCAACTCGATGATCACCTGCGTTTGCGACAGGTCATCGGGCGGGATGAAGCCCGAAGGCAGGCGCGTCAGCAAGAAGAACGAACCCACGGTGAAGATCAGCACCATCAGCATCGTCTGCCAGCGGTGGCTCAGGCACCAACGGGCCCAGCTCAGGTAGACCGTCATCCAGCGGGGCTCCGGGTGCTCCTTCTCGGGCGGCTTGAGCATGTAGGCCGCCATCATGGGCGTGAGCATGCGCGCCACCACCAGCGAGAAGAACACCGCGATGGCCGCCGTCCAGCCGAACTGCACGAAGAACTTGCCCGGCACACCATCCATGAAGGCCGTGGGCAAAAAGACCGCGATCAGCGTGAAGGTGGTCGCGATCACGGCCAGGCCGATCTCGTCGGCGGCTTCCATGGCGGCTTCGAGCGGCCCCTTGCCCATGGCCAGGTGGCGCATGATGTTCTCGATCTCGACGATGGCGTCGTCCACCAGGATGCCCACCACCAGCGACAGCGACAGCAGCGTCACCACGTTGATGCTGAAGCCCAGCAGGTGCATGACGCCAAAGGCCGGGATGACCGACAACGGCAAGGCGGCCGCAGCCACCACGGTGGCGCGCCAGTCGCGCAGGAAGAACCACACCACGATGATGGCCAGGATGGCGCCTTCGTAGAGCAGGTACATCGAGCCGTCGTAGTTCTCGACCACGGGCTCGACAAAGTTGAAGGCCTCGGTCAGTTTGACGTCAGGGTGCTCGGCGCGCAGTTCTTCGAGCACGGCCAGCACACCCTCTTGCACCGACACCTCGCCCGCGCCCAGCGCGCGCGAGATCTCGAAGGCCACCACCTTGCGGCCATCGAGCATGGCGCCTTGCCGCTGCTCGACCACGGTGTCGCTGACCTGCGCCAGCTGATCGAGTCGCACGCGCCGGCCATCGCTCAGCGTGATGTCCATGGCGGCGAGCTCTTCGGCCGAGCGCACGGTGGCCACGGTGCGCACCGACTGCTCGCTGCCCCCCAGGTCCACGCGCCCCCCCGAGGCGTCTTGCTGCACGTTGCGCAGCTGGCGCGAGACGTCGGCCGCCGTGGCGTTGAGCGCCAGCAGCCGCGCCGGGTCGAGCTCGACGCGCACCTCGCGCGTGACGCCGCCCACCCGCGAGACCGAGCCCACGCCCTTGACCGCCAGCAGGCGCTTGGTGACCGTGTGATCGACGAACCAGGACAGGGCCTCGTCGTCCATGCGGTCGGAGGCCACTGTGTAGGTCAGGATGGGCGCGCCGGCCACATTGAGCTTGGAGATGACCGGGTCGCGCAGGTCACCGGGCAGGTCGGCTCGCACGCGCGAGACGGCATCGCGGATGTCGTCGACCGCTTCCTGCGTGGGCTTTTCCAGGCGGAACTCCGTGGTCACGAAGACCGTGCCGTCCTGCACCTTGGTGTAGATGTGCTTGATGCCCTGCAGCGTGGCGATCGAGTTCTCGATCTTGCGCGCGACCTCGGTCTCCAGCTGTGCGGGCGCGGCACCCGGCAGCGAGGCCGTCACCGTCACCGTGGGCAGGTCGATGTCGGGGAAGTTCTGGATCTTCATCCCCGAAAAGCCCATCAGGCCCACGATGGTGAGCAAGATGAAGAGCAGGACGGCGGGGATCGGGTTCTTGATCGACCAGGATGAAACGTTCATGAGCGATCTCCCACGACACGCACCGTGTCGCCATCGGCCAGGAAGGCCACGCCAGCGGCGACCAGCTGCACATCAGCCTTGAGGCCTTCGATCACCTCGACGCGCCCACCCTGGCGCCGCCCCACCTTGACCTTGACCTGGCGCACCGAGGCCTGTGCGGCCTGCTGCCCAGGCGGCGTGCCGTCCAGCACGAACACGTACGAAAAGCCATCGCGAAGCAGCACCGCCGCCTGCGGCACGGTCAAGCCGCCGGCCTGGCCCACGGCCACCTTGCCCGCGGCGAACATGCCCGCACGCGCGCCCGCCTGGGCGGCCGAGGTCGGCAAGTCCACGTAGACGATGCCGTTGCGGGTGGCTCCGTCGACCGTGGGCGCGACCATGCGCACTCGGCCTTCGACGGGCTGGCCACCAGGCGGTGTGGCCACGGCCTTCATGCCGGGCTGCACGCGCGCCAAGTCGGCCGACGGCAGCTCGGCGCGCCACTCCAGGCGGCTTTGGCGGATCAGTCGGAAAAGTTCGACACCGGGTTGCACCACGGCGCCCACGGTGGCCGAGCGCGACGAGATCACACCGTCGTCAGGGGCGATCACCCGGGTCTGGCGCCCGCGCAGCTCCTGGGCCGCGAGCTGTGCCTTGGCCGACTCGACGCGCGCCAGCGCCGTCTGCTCAGAGGTCAGTGAGCGCTGGGCCTCCTGCGCGCTGATGGCATCGGCCGCGCGCAGGTTGCGGGCCCGGTCGGCGTTGGACTTTGCCTCGGCCGCCAGGGCCTGGGCCTCCTGCAGGCTGGCCTGGGCGCTGTGGATGTCGGCGCGCACCGCTTCGCTGGCCAGCGTGGCCAGCACCTGCCCTCGGCGAACGCGATCGCCCACGTTGACCAGCACGGCGTCAAGCCGCAGACCCGAGAGCTCGGCCCCCACCACGGCCTCTTGCCAGGCAGCGATGGCGCCGTTGGCGCTGAGCTCCAGCGGCCAATTGGCCTGCTCAGGGCGCACCACCTGCACGCTCAACGATGGTCGGGCAGAGCGCGCAGCAGAAGCCTTGGCCTGAGCGGCCACCGAGGCGGCGCTCGGTGTGGTCGCCTCTTGCTTGTCCGACGCGCGCGAGCTCTGGTACCAGGCCAGGCCGCCGATGGCGACGACAGCGGCCACGATGGCGCCGCGCTTGAAGGTCAGGTTCATGTTCATGAAGTTCTCGCTCTCTAGCTCTCTCGCTCAGTCCTTGGTCGGCGTCGCGGAAAGGGTGGCCCCTTGCCCCGCGCGCCGCGCACGTTCGTGATTCACCAGGGCCAGTCCAAAGCCCACCAGGCGCTCCAGCACCCGCTCGGTCGCGCCTTCGCCATGCAGCAGCCCGGGTGCCAGGGCGTCCATGAAGGGCCGCGACATGCAGTAGTCGTGCACCATGGCCGACAGCGCAAAGGCCAGCTGGTGGAGGTCGTCATCGGGCTCGGTGGCCCCGGTGTGGCGGGCCAGCATGCGCACCATCCGCTGGTGCACGGGCTGGATGTGCTGCACCACGATGTCCTGCAGCGATCCGCTGGGCTCGAGCATCTCGCGCAAAAACAAACGCATCTCGAGGTCAGGCGGCTCCCCGGCTTCGGGCAGGCACAAAAAGCCCGCCATCACCCGGCGCAGCGCCTGCTCCAGCGTCAAGGCCGGGTCGTCGAAACCCGCCAGGGCCTCGTTGGTCATCTCGATGGGGCGCAACAGCGCCGCACGGTGCAGACCGGCCTTGTCGCCGAAGTAGTAGTGGATGGCGGCCACGTTCTGCCCTGCGGCCTGGCAGATTTCGCGCGTCGAGGCCCGTGCAAAGCCCTTCTCGGCAAAGATGCGTGTGGCCTCGTGCAGCAGGCGCTCGCGAGCGCGGGCACCTCGCTCCTGGCCAACGGGCCCCTCCTGGGCATCGTGGGTGTCAGCAACAAAATCAAGCGCTTGATTGATTTTCATGGTGGCGCATCGTAGACCAGAAATCACCTGGCCGAAACCCCTGTCCGAAAGCCCCATCTGACAAGAAAACCAGTCAAAAGGCAGAATGCCGACCATGCAGTTGATACCATGGTCCCACCCCACCAGCGCCGGCTTCACCTTGCGGGGCTGGCACAGCGCCCCCAGCGGCCGCCCCTTGCTCCACTTCCTGCACGGCAACGGTTTTTGTGGGCGCACCTACGAACCCATGCTGCAGCAGCTGGCTCAGCACTTTGACCTGTGGCTGTCCGACGCCCAAGGCCACGGCGACAGCGACCATGGCGGCAAGTTCGTGGGCTGGAATCGCAGCGCCGACCTGGCCGTCGAGGCCCTGAAGGCACAAGGAGCTGCGTTTGCCGGCGTGCCCTGGTTCGCCGCAGGCCACAGCTTCGGTGGCGTGCTCACCAGCCTGATCGTGGCCGAGCACCCCAAGCTCTTTCGGGCCGCCGTGCTGCTTGACCCGGTGCTCTTCACGCCGCCCATGCTGCTGGGTGCCTCGGTGGCCGAGCTCACCGGCGTGATGCGGCACACCCCGCTGGCCAGGCAGGCGCGCGGCCGGCGCGATCAATGGGCCAGCCGCGATGAAGCCCGCGCCAACCTCACCGGCCGCGGCACCTACAAAGGCTGGGCCGACGAGGCCATGGAAGCCTTCCTCACCCACGCCCTGGTCGACGCTGAAGGCGGCGTGCGCCTGAAATGCCGTCCCAGCCGCGAGGCCGAGATCTTCGGCTCCATGCCCGATCGGCTCTGGTCGCTGCTGGCCAGGGTGCGCACGCCGGTGCACGTGCTGCACGCCGAGCACACTTTCCCATTCGTGAGCGAGTCGGTCGCGCGCTGGACGAACCTCAATGACCATGTCAGCGCCCAGCAGGTGCCAGGCGGCCATTGCTTCATGCAGGAGCGCCCCGCCGAGGCCGCCGGGTGGGTGTCCACCGAGTTGCTCGCCCGCCTCGACGCGGTGTCTGCCTGAGGCCCAGGCCCAGGGCTCGCGATCAACGGCAATCGCTTGAATTGAGGCGCTTGCCTCCCGTTGTTCGGCTGGCGCCGGTCGGGCGTCTCGGCGCACCATCTCAGCCATGAAGCTGCCCGACGCATGCCTGCCCGATCGCCTTGACTCGGAACCGCCCGCTCCCGGCCCTGTCCGGCGGCACGAGCGCTTGCGCACCGCCTTGCTCTCGGCGGTGGTGCTCGCTGGCATCGGAGGCTTGAGCCTTGCTGGCTGCACCCTGCGTCCCTTGCACCAGCAGCGCGAAATCCAGATCGACAGCGTCACGCTGAGCAACGAGGCCTCGGCAGGCGTCGGTGGCACGCCCTTTTGCCTGCACCTGCGGCAGGACAACCAGTTCTACGTGGCCTACAGCCGCAACCACGTCGAGGCATGGGTCACCGATGGCCGCTGCACCGACAAGGGCCCCGAGCGCGCCGTGGACGCCATCCGCCTGAATTGGCGAGCCGACCTGCGTGACGCCCAGGAAGGCCGTCAGTGCATGCAGACCGAGCGCTGCACGCACACCGAGAACAACGTGATCGAAGGCAAGTTCCTGCGCTGCACCACCGCCGCCGCCCGCCAGGGCAACCAGGCGGCCTACATCTCCAGCGACGAAGTGCGCTGCAACTGAGGCCTGAGCACAGAGGTCCTGACGACACCGGTTCCAGGACCATTTGAGGGCAAGGACAGCCCGACCTCGCGTCCAGGGCGACAGCTGCTGGCAGACTTGGCGGCTCGCCGCGACCGCAACGATGCCCATCCGAGGGCTCACCGCCATGCCCCCTGTCCAGCCCCCGACCCTCCTGCCGGCCGCCCAGTTCGCCCAGGCCTGTGAGGCCCTGCCCCTGGTGTCCATCGACCTGGTGCTGACCGACGAAAGCAACCGTTTGCTGCTGGGCCTGCGCCGCAATGCCCCGGCGCGCGGCTGGTGGTTCACCCCCGGCGGTCGCATCCGCAAGAACGAGCCACTGGCAGCGGCCCGCCGCCGCATCGCCGCCGAAGAACTGGGCCTGCCCGAAACCACAGTGCACCGTGCCACGCTGATGGGCGCCTGGGACCACTTCTACCCCGACAGTGCGTTCAACCCCGATGTGTCCACGCACTACGTCAACCTGGCCTTGTGGCTGCCCCTCACGCCCGAGGAGGTGGCCTCGCTCAGCTTGCCCCGGGGCGACCTAGAGCAGCACACATCCTGGCAGTGGATGCCCCTGACGCAGGCCGCGCTCGACGAGGGCGTGCACGCCCACGTGCGCGTGTACGCCGCCTGGGTGCTGGGCGACAAGCGCGTGGCGGGCGGCCTGGTGACCTGAGCGGGTCATGAGCGAGTCCGTTGCCGTGTCCCAAACCCTGCTCGACATCGCGTCGACGCTGCCGACCGTGCCTGGGGTCTACCTCTTCATGGGCGACGGCCCCCTGCCGCTGTACATCGGCAAGAGCGTCAACATCCGCTCACGGGTGCAGCAGCACCTGCGCAACCCGCAGGAATCACGCTGGGTCAAACACAGCCACCGCATCGAGCACATCACCACCGCAGGCGAAGTGGGCGCCCTGCTGCTCGAAGCCCAGCTCATCAAAGCACGGCAACCCCTGATGAACCAGCGCCTGCGTCGCAACCGACAGCTTTGCGCCTTGCGCTGGACGGGGGGCAAGCCCGAGGTGGTGCACGCCCGAGACGTGGACTTCGCCACCACCGCAGCCCTGCACGGCCCCTTCGCCAGCAAGCACGGCGCCGAGGCCCTGTTGCTCGAATTGGCCGACGAGCACCGACTCTGCCTGGCCTCGCTCGGGCTGGAGCACACAGTCAAAGGTCGCCCATGCTTTCGCTCTGCGATCGGCAAATGCGCCGGGCTGTGCCGGGGCCACGAAACCCAGGCCGAACACGACGCACGCCTGGGCGCCGCCCTGGGGCGGTGGCAACTGCGCTGCTGGCCCTACCCAGGCGCCGTGGCCCTGGTCGAGAGGCGACCTGGTGCCTGCGACCACCTGGTGGTCAAGAACTGGTGCTTCCTGGGGCGGGCCGACAGCCTGGAGGAGGCCCGGAGCCTGCAACAGGTGGCAGCGGGGTTCGATGCTGATGGCTACAAGATCTTGTGCGCGCCGATGTTCAGGGGGGATGTGGAGATCGTGGAGCTGGGTCAGCCAAGGCACGGCTCCAGTTGACGGGTCTCACAAGCAACGAAGCCTCGGAAAAACCGAGGCTTCTGGATGGGGTTGGTGCCGGAGAAAGGAATCGAACCCTCGACCTTCTCATTACGAATGAGCTGCTCTACCGACTGAGCTACACCGGCACACGTGACACAAACCTCACGGCTTGCTGCACAGCCCGCAATCATACCCGGTTTCGGCCTCGTTCAAACAGCACCCGCGTGATCGTGGTGACGGGTCACGGGTCAGGCGTGCATCCACCCGATTACACCCTGAGACGCCTCTCACTCGCCAGAGACGCCTTGGCCGCACCAAACCGGCGCATCCCGGCATAACCTCCGGACGCCAACAACCCACGCTGGAGGAGAACCCATGAACCACGTCCGCACCTTGGTGGCCACCGTCGCCATGGCCCTGAGCGCCCTGTCTCACGCCCAAAGCACCCCCGTCCCGGGCACCGACCCGGGCACACCCTCCACCGCCATCGACGCGAAGTCCGAGCCTTACCTCATCGTCACACGCGTCGACGCCCGCAAGTGCGCCTACCCCGTCTGCGGTGGTTACTTCGTCAAGGCGGTCAACAGCCCCGTCACGCGCTGCGCCGACGGCAAGCTGGCCAAGGAATGCCACGCGGTCGAGCTCGACACCCGCGCCCTGGGCTGGAGCGACGAGCAACGAGCCACCTTCGAAGCCTCATTCAGCCAGGGCAAGGCCCTGGTCAAAGGCGCCATCGAACCGCAACCTCGCGGCCTCTACACCGGCGAGGTGCTGCGCGTGAGCGAGGCCTGGCAAGCACAGGGCAGCAACAAGCGTCCGCTGGGCACCTTCTTCAGCTTGAAGAACAACGGCATCGTGTGCATCCAGGCCCCCTGCCCTGCGTTCGGTTTGCAAACCCTGAACCGCACCAGCACCGAGCGCAGCATCGACACCGTCGACTTCAGCACGGCCCGCGCTCCCGACACGGCCGTGCAGGCGGCCTGGCAAGCCCTGGAGAATGGCCCCATCCTCGCGGCCGGTGCCGTGGTGCGCTTCCCAGGCTTCAGCCCCACAGGCGCCAACGTCTACGCCCACAAGCTCGTGACCAGCGAGTTCTACCTGCCTGCCAAGCCCTGAGCCCCGCCTCGGTCAAGTCCCCATGAAAAAGCCCGCCAATTGGCGGGCTTCGTCGTTCATGTCACGGCGCTGCGATCAGGCCGCAGGCGCGGGCAGGCTCACTGCGCTTCGCGGTGGTACGAGGTCACGATGTCGACCTCGTTCTTCGAGCCCAGCATCACGCTCACGCGCTCGTGCAGCTGCTTGGGCTGGATCTCCATGATGCGCTGCGTGCCATTGGTGGCCACGCCACCGGCCTGCTCGACCAGGAAGCTCATGGGATTGGCTTCGTACATCAGGCGCAGCTTGCCGGGCTTGTTCGGCTCGCGCTTGTCCCAGGGGTACATGAAGATGCCGCCGCGGGTCATGATGCGGTGCACGTCGGCCACCATGGCGGCCACCCAGCGCATGTTGAAGTCCTTGCCGCGCGGGCCTTCCTTGCCGGCCAGGCACTCGTCGATGTAGCGCTTGACCGGGGCGGCCCAGTGGCGCATGTTCGACATGTTGATGGCGAACTCCTTGGTGTCCTCGGGGATGCGGATGTTGTCTTCCGTCATCACCCACGAGCCCTGCTCGCGGTCGAGCGTGAACATGACAACGCCCTGGCCAACGGTCAGCACCAGCGTGGTTTGCGGGCCGTACACGCAGTAGCCAGCGCACACCTGGGCGGTGCCGGGCTGCAGAAAGCTCTCGTTGGTGACCTCGCCGCCCTGGTGCTTGAGCACTGAGAAGATGGTGCCGATGCTGACGTTGATGTCGATGTTGCTGGAGCCATCGAGGGGATCGAACAGCAGCAGGTATTCGCCCTGCGGGTAGCGGTTGGGTACGGCGAGCATGTCGTCCATTTCTTCGGACGCCATGCCGGCAAGGTGACCGCCCCATTCGTTGGCTTCGATGAGCACCTCGTTGGCGATCACGTCGAGCTTCTTCTGGACTTCGCCCTGCACGTTCTCGCTGCCGGCGGTGCCCAGCACGTCACCCAAGGCGCCCTTGTTGACGTTGATGGCGATGCGCTTGCAGGCGCGAGCGACGACTTCGATGAGCAGGCGCAGCTGCGCCGGGATCTGGGCTTCGCCGCGCTGCTGCTCGATCAGGTACTGCGTGAGGCTGATGCGTTTGGTGGACATGGTGGTGTCTCGGGTGAAATGAAAAAGGTTGCGGGCTCGATTCAGTCCTGCAGCGCGCGCGTGATGATCTCGCGCACGTCGTCGGACAACTCGCCGCGGGCGGCCACGCGCTTGAGCGCTTCTTCGGCGGCCGTGCGGTAAGGCTCGGCCAGGCGTCGCCAGTGGTCGAGGGCGCGGGCCAGGCGGGCGGCCAGTTGCGGGTTGATGGCGTCGATCTCGATGACGCGGTCGGCCCAGAACACGTAGCCGGCCGCATCCGTGCGATGGAAGGCCGCAGGGTTGTTCTGGCACAGCGCCATCAGCAGGCTGCGGGCGCGGTTGGGCGTGCGCAGCGTGAAGTCGGGGTGCAGCATGAGCTGCTTGACGCGGGCAAAGACCTGGCCGTCCTTCTCTGGGGCCATGGCCTGCAGCGTGAACCACTTGTCGATGACCAGGGCCTCGTCACGGAACAGGGCGTGGAAGCGCTTGAGCGCGTCTTCGGCCAGCTCGGCATGGGCCGCCACCAGGGCCGAGAGCGCCCCCAGCCGGTCGGTCATGTTGTTGGCGTCCTTGAAGCGCTGGAAAGCCTTGCCCACCCAGATCGGGTTGTGGCGCGACACGCCGTCGAGCGTCAGCATGGCCAGGGCCAGGTTGGCGAGGGCTCGGCGGCCAGCGCTCACGGCGTCGGGCGAGTAGCCGCCCAACTCGGAGTTGGCCTCGTAGGCCACCACCCAGTCGTCGTGCAGGGCGTGGGCGAGTTGCACCTTCAGGCCCTCGCGCACCGCGTGGATGCGCTGCGGGTCGATCACGTCGAGCTGCTCGGCCACATAGGCCTCGCTCGGCAGGGTCAGCACCAGCTCCTTGAATGCGGCGTCCAGCTCGGTGTGGCGCAACACACCGCGCATGGCGTCGACGAAACGCGCGTCCAGCTCGACGTGGCCCGAGCCCTTGACCGCGTGCAGGATGCGGCGCAGCGCGAGCTTCTGAGCGGCTTCCCAGCGATTGAAGGGGTCCAGGTCGTGGCTGAGCAGGGTGAACAGCGCGTCGTCGCCCAGCTCGGTCTCCAGCACCACAGGCGCCGAGAAGCCGCGCAGCAGCGATGGCACCGGCTCGACGGGCACGTGCACGAAGGTGAAAGTCTGCGAGGGCTCGGAGAGCACCAGCACCGTGTCGTGGCCGATCGGGTCGAGCTGGCCTTCGAGGTGCAGGTTGATGTGACGGCCATCCACGCCCGTCAGGCCCATGGCCACGGGGATGACGTACGGCAGTTTTTCGGGCTGCCCGATGGTGGCCGCGCAGCTCTGGCTCAGGGTGAGCGTGTAGATGCGGTTCTCGGCGTCGTACACACCGTGGGCCTGCACGCGGGGGGTGCCAGCCTGGCTGTACCAGCGCTTGAACTGGTCCAGGCGCGTGGCCAGCTCGCTGCCCGGGTTGGCATCCGCGATGGCCTGGGCGAAGTCGTCACAGGTCACGGCCTGGCCGTCGTGGCGCTCGAAGTACAGGGCCATGCCCTTGGCAAAGCCCTGCTGGCCCACCAGCGTGTGCATCATGCGCACGACCTCGGAGCCCTTTTCGTACACGGTGGCCGTGTAGAAGTTGTCGATGGCCAGGTAGCTGTCCGGGCGCACAGGGTGAGCCATCGGGCCCGCGTCTTCAGGGAACTGCAACTGGCGCAGGGTGCGCACGTCTTCGATGCGCTTGACGGCCCGGGCGCTGGGGCTGCCGGCCATGTCCTGGCTGAACTGCTGGTCGCGGAAGACGGTCAGGCCTTCTTTGAGCGAGAGCTGGAACCAGTCGCGGCAGGTCACGCGGTTGCCGGTCCAGTTGTGGAAGTACTCGTGGGCGACGACGCTTTCGACGTTGCCGAAGTCGACGTCGGTGGCGGTGGCCGGGTTGGCCAGCACGAACTTGGTGTTGAAGATGTTCAACCCCTTGTTCTCCATGGCGCCCATGTTGAAGTCGCTGACCGCCACGATCATGAAGCGCTCGAGGTCCAGGCTCAGGCCGAAGCGGGCTTCGTCCCAGGCGATGGACGCGATCAGCGAGTTCATCGCGTGCTCGGTCTTGTCGAGGTCACCGGCGCGCACGAAGATCTGCAGCAGGTGATCGCGGCCCGCGCGGGTGCGGATGCGCTGCTCGCGGCGCACCAGGTCGGCGGCCACCAGGGCAAACAGGTAGCAGGGCTTGGGGTGCGGGTCGACCCACACGGCGAAGTGCTTGCCGCCTTCCAGCACACCTTCGTCGATCAGGTTGCCGTTGGACAGCAGCACCGGGTACTTGAGCTTGTCGGCCTTGAGGGTCACCTTGAAGGTGGCCATGACGTCAGGGCGATCCAGGAAGTAGGTGATGCGGCGAAAGCCCAGGGCCTCGCACTGCGTGAAGAAGCCGCCGCTGCTGGTGTAGAGACCTGAGAGCTGCGTGTTCTTCTCGGGCGCGCAGGTGGTGCGGATTTCGAGGTGGAACGGCTGCTGGGGCAGGTTCTCCAGCACCAGCTGGCCACCCTCGGTGCGGAAGGACACGGGCTCGCCGTCCACCAGCACGCGGGTGAGGTTGATGTCCTCGCCATCCAGGCGCAGGGGCGCACCCGGCTGCATGGGGTTGGGCTCGACGGTCATCTTGTTGATGACCAGGGTCTTGGCCGGGTCCAGGTCAAAGGTCAGGTCGACCGTCTTGATCCAGAACGCCGGTGCCGCGTAGTCTTCGCGGCGGATCAGCTGAGCGCTGCCTTCACGCATGGGTGGGCCTCTCGTGTGGGAGTCGGTTCAGGTTCAGGTCAGATGCCTTGCTTGAGGCTGGCTTCGATGAAGGCATCGAGGTCGCCGTCCAGCACCTTCTGGGTGGCAGAGATTTCGACGTTGGTGCGCAGGTCCTTGATGCGGCTGTTGTCCAGCACGTAGGAGCGGATCTGGTGGCCCCAGCCCACGTCGGTCTTGGTGTCTTCGAGCTTTTGCTGCGCTTCCTGGCGCTTGCGCATCTCGAAGTCGTACAGGCGCGAGCGCAGGCGCTTCCAGGCCACGTCGCGGTTGCTGTGCTGCGAGCGGCCGTCCTGGCACTGCACCACGATGCCGGTCGGGATGTGCGTCAGGCGCACGGCCGAGTCGGTCTTGTTGATGTGCTGACCGCCGGCGCCCGAGGCGCGGAAGGTGTCGGTGCGCACGTCGGCCGGGTTGATGTCGATCTCGATGGAGTCGTCGATCTCCGGGTAGACGAAGATCGAGGCAAACGACGTGTGGCGGCCACCGGAGGAGTCGAACGGCGACTTGCGCACCAGGCGGTGCACGCCGGTTTCGGTGCGCAGGTAGCCGAAGGCGTAGTCGCCTTCCACCTTGATGGTCGCGCTCTTGATGCCGGCGGTGTCGCCCGGGGTTTCTTCTTCGACTTCGGTCGAAAAACCCTTGCGCTCGCAGTAGCGCAGGTACTGGCGCAGCAGCATGGAGGCCCAGTCGCAGGCTTCGGTGCCGCCGGCGCCGGCCTGGATGTCGATGAAGCAGTTGCTCGGGTCGGCCGGGTTGCTGAACATGCGGCGGAACTCGAGGCCTTCGACGTCGGCCATCAGGGCCTGAACGTCATCGGAGATGGCCTGCAGGCCGTCCTGGTCGCCCTCTTCCTTCGACATTTCGTACAGCTCGCCGTTGTCGGCGAGGTTGCGCGTCAGGTTGTCGATGACGACGACGACGTCTTCCAGCGACTTTTTTTCCTTGCCCAGGGCCTGGGCGCGCTTGGGGTCGTTCCAGACGGCAGGGTCTTCGAGTTCGGCGTTGACTTCGGCGAGGCGGCGGGACTTTTCATCCCAGTCAAAGATACCTCCGAAGCTCAGCGGTGCGCTGAGTCAGGTCGGCGATCTGGGTGCCCAGGGCGTTGATGTGTTCGATGTCCATGTGAATCCTGCAGGCATTGGGACGCGCACCTGGCGCATCCGAAGCAAAAACGGGGCCGCAAACGAGCGGAAAAACGGCCGAAGGGTGGTCCGCACGGGCTGGGGCCAGGGCGGGCAATCCATCATTTTCTCACGCTGTGGCAGCGTCGGCTGCGCCCAGGAAACCAGCGAGGTGCAAGGCCAGCTCTTCGGGCTGGTCATGGTGCAGCATGTGGCCGGCCTGGTCCAGGGTTTCCATGCGGCAGTCGGGCACGACTTTGAGGCGCTCGAGGAAATCCTCTCGCTTGTAGTTGCCCTTGAAGAACATGAAGTACAGCGTCTGCGCGCCCTCGACGAAGAGCATCGGGCAGCGGATGTTGCGCATGAAGGCCAGCACCTCTTCCACCCGGTAGAGGAAGGGCTGCGGGCGCTTGTGGGCCGCGTCGGCGTTGATCACCCAGCGGCCGTTCTCGGCCCGGGCCCAGTACCCGGCCAGCCACAGCGCGAACTCGGGGCGCAACAGCGGGTTGTTGGCTTGCAGGCGCTTGGCCACCGCTTCGAGGCTGTCGTAGGCCTTGAGCTGCACTGGCTCGCGGATCTCGTCGAGCCACTTGATGTAGCGCTGCGGGGCCTCGTCCGGGGTGGTGGCCGGCATGCCGAAGCCTTCGAGGTTGACCAGGCTGCGGATGCGCTCGGAGCGCACGCCCGCGTAAAGGGTGACCACGTTGCCGCCCATGCTGTGGCCGAGCAGGTCCACCGGGTGGTCGGGCGAGAGCTGGCGCAGCAACTCGTCGAGGTCTCCCAGGTAATCGGCAAAGAAGTAACAGTCGGACGGGCCTGATTCGCTCTGGCCGAATCCGCGCCAGTCCACCGCCACGATCGGGCGCTCGGCCCACCCGGGCTGGCGGCGCAGCGCGTCCACCATGAACTGGAACGAGGCGCCCGTGTCCATCCAGCCGTGCATGAGCACCAGCAATGGCTGCTCGGGCGTGGCCTTGGCGAGCTCGCCCCAGACGGACAGGTGCAGCCTCAGGCCGCGCACCTGGCGGAACTCGGAACGCGCGGGGTGGAGGGGGACGTAAGGGACAACAGCGCTCATGGGGTGGTGGGTGTTTGCCGGATGTGAAACCGCATCGGGGAAACCCGGTGGTTGACGCGCACGTCATCACCGAAGCTCGCCACGCATCATCGCCGATCCGGGGGCTTTTTCACCTAAGCTGTCGGGTCTTTCCGACTGACCCGGTCGGCCCCTGCCCACACCCCGTGTAGTCACCTGCTTCGCCTGCCGTGAGCGCCGTGATCCCAACAACCGAGCCCACCTCCGGCGCCCCTGGCCTGCCCCCGACGCCCGCTCTGGGGCGCTTCGGGCCGCTCGCGTTCTCGGTGGCTGCCATCGCGGCCATCAGCATGGGGCTGATCGCCTGGTCGCATGTGGGCTGGAACCGCCTGCAGCAGCGGGCTCATGCCTTCGACACGCGACTGCTCGAAGCCCGCCAGGAAGCTCGCCACACCCGTTGGTTGCACACGCTCTCCAGCGCGACAGCCATCCCTGTGGACTCGCTGACGGCACCGCTGCACCGCGCCGAAACCGTGTTGGTGGGCCTGCAGGACCAGGCACCGGAGATCACGCAGCAGCCACTGCAACGCGCTCGCGAATCACTTCAACGCGCTGCGTCCGTGGCACACGACCCCAAGGCCCTGCTCGCGGCCCTGCAGGTGGTCGACCAGACCCTGGACCACACCACCACCCAGTGGGAGGTCGCGCTTGATCAGGCCACGCGCGACCAGCATCGCCTGGACCGCCTCAACGTCGGCCTGGTCGGTGGCCTGACCTTGCTGCTGCTGACCCTCATGGCCCGTGCTCACCGCCAGCGCGAGCAAGCGATCCGCAAGCTGGGCACGCGCGAGGCCCAGCTCACCGCCTTCGCCGAGGCCCTGCCCGACCTGGCGTTCCGCATGGACTCGCAAGGCCATTACCTCGACATCTACGGCAACAACCTGCCGCTGCTGGGGCGTCCTGTTGACGAGCTCATCGGCCGCCGCCTGCACGACCTCTTCCCCTGGGAGATGGCCGAGCGCTTCCTGGGCGTGCTGCGCCAGAGCCTGGGCACGCGGCGCTCGCAAACGCTGTCTTTCTCGGTGCCCGTCAACGGCAGCTTGCTGCACTTCGACAGCCGCTGCGCGCCGGTGGGCGAGACCGACCAGGTCGTCTGGATGATCTGGGACACCACCGCGCGCCGCCAGACCGAACGCCGCTTGCGCCGCAAGACGCGCATGTACGACTTCCTCAGCCACGTCAACCAGGCCATGGTGCGCTCGCAGGGGCTGCCCACCTTGCTGACCCACGTGTGCGACGTGGCGGTGCAGCACGGCCAGTTTCGCAAGGCTTGGGTGGCGCTGTTCGACGATCCGGCGCAACCGACCTCGCTGCGCTGCACCGCCGAGTCCGGTGACCCGCGCCCCGGTCGCGCCCAACTCGACTTCGAACTGCCACCCAGCTCGGACACCGCCCCCCTCACCCGCAGCCTGCGCGAAGGCCTGACCTATCGCACCGCCTTGCTGGACACCCACGCCAGCGCACCGGCCTGGGTTCACGAAGCCGTTCAGGCCGGCTCTCCAGGCTGCGTGATCGTGCCGCTGCGCCAGGAGCAGACGCTCATCGGCCACCTGATCCTGCTGGGCAAGCGCGTGGACGACAGCGACCCCGACGAGCTCGCGCTCTTCCAGGACCTGTCATCCGACCTGTCCTTCGCGCTGACGATGCTGCACCGCGAAGCCCTGCGCAACCAGGCCGAGCAGCGCATTCGACTGCACGCCGCGGCGCTGGAAAGCACCCAGGACGGCATGATGGTGATGTCGCTCGACGAGGGCCTCGTGTCGGTCAACCCCGCCTTCACCAGCCTGACCGGTTACGAAGAGCACGAAGTCATCGGTCGCACGCCCGAATTCCTGCTCACCGACCAGCCCGCCGAGACCTTCGCGAGCTTTCGCGACGAGATCATCCGCCGCGGCCACTGGCAAGGCGAGATCTGGTTCAAGCACCGCGACGGCGAGCCCTTCATGACGCAGCTGTCGCTGAGCGCCGTGCACAGCACGCAGGGCGAGCCCACGCACTTCGTGGGCGTGTTCACCGACATCACCCCGCTCAAGCAGACCGAAGAGCGCCTGGCCCGCATGGCCCACTACGACCCGCTGACCGAGCTGCCCAACCGCGTGCTCATCCGCCAGCGCCTGGCCCACGCCATCAACCTGGCGCAGCGCCACCACACGCTGGTGGGTGTCGTCTTCATCGACCTGGACAACTTCAAGACCGTCAACGACGGCCTGGGTCACGCCGCTGGCGACAGCCTGCTCAAGCAGGTGGCGCAACGCCTGAGCCTGCGCGTGCGCCAGGAGGACACCCTGGGACGCCTGGCAGGTGACGAGTTCGTGCTGATCCTCGAACACCTGCGCCACCCGCAACAGGCGGGCCTCGTGGCCGCCGCCATCCTCGAAACGCTGAGCCAGCCCTTCACGCTCGACGGTGGCCAGCAGGTCTACGTGCGCGCCTCCATCGGCATCAGCATGTACCCCGACGACGGCCAGGATGAGTCCGAGCTCGTGCGCAACGCCGACGCGGCCATGTACGACTCCAAGCGGCGTGGTCGCAACGCCTTCAGCTTCTACACCCAGTCTTTCACCACCGACGCCACCGAGCGCCTGCGCCTCGAAACCCTGCTGCGCCGCGCCGTGGAGACCCAAGCCTTCACCCTGCACTACCAGCCCATGGTGCGCCTGCGCGACCGCCGCGTGACCGCCGTCGAAGCCCTGGTGCGCCTGGCACCTGCCGCCTACGACGGCCAGGCCTCGCCGCTCGGCCCCAACCAGTTCATCCCGGTCATGGAAGAGACGGGCATGATCGAAGCCCTGAGCGAATGGGTCATGGAAGAAGCCTGCCGCCAGGGCCGCGCCTGGCTCGACCAGGGCCTGGACTTCGGGCGCATGGCCATCAACCTGTCGCCCGCCGAAATCCGCCGGGGCCGCGTGGTCGAGCGCCTGACGGCCATCCTGGCGCGCACCGGCCTGCCGCCCGAGCGCCTGGAAATCGAGATCACCGAAAGCGGCCTGATGGAGTCCGGCGCGAGTGTCGAGCAGTTCCTGCAAAGCCTGCACAGCATGGGCGTGCACCTGAGCATCGACGACTTCGGCACCGGCTACTCATCGCTGGCCTACCTCAAGCGCTTCCCTGTGCAGCAGCTCAAGATCGACCGCAGTTTGGGGGTGCGGACGATTTCTTGGACTACCTGGAGGTAGTTCATGTTTTCATACGAGGATCGGCTGCGAGCCGTACAGCTCTACATCAAGTTGGGCAAGCGCGTTGGGTTGACCATTCGCCAG